>PVMK01126738.1_pt1 | contig 104860 bp, 95 predicted proteins | sample 1853481 | NCBI WGS metagenome assembly PVMK01 (sample SAMN08533507, study PRJNA380276) | Marine sediment metagenome, whole genome shotgun sequencing project.
TTCCGGTTCGCCCAGACGACATCGAGCCTCGGCCTCGCCAACTGGGAAGTGATCGCGCCAAGCGGCGCCCGTGTGTTTGGACATTGCGTTTTCGCATGCAATCAGCCGGGCGCCCACGTCCTGCCGGAGAGCGGGCTCTACACCTCCCGCGTGGTGGCCGATGCGGCGCACAATGGAGTCCTCAAGGTAGCGCGGAACGTCATCCCCGAGCCTCAAATGTTCAACGTCGGTGGCGCTACCTCCGTGGCCTTGGAGTCTTTGGGCGCGGGCGCCGGATTGATCAGTGTACCCGGCGACGAGGACATCTACCGCATCGACGGGAGTGCAGGGACGACGCTCTCGCTCAACATCGTGGAGATCGACCGCCGCATTTTCTTTGGCCATTGGAAGCTCACGGACCCGAATGGAGCGGTGTTGTTCGATGAAATCATGCCAACCGCGGGAAGCACTCCGCTCGCGCAGGATCTAGTACTTGGCGGCACCTACTTCCTGACCGTCGACGGAGGAGATACCTGGCCTTCGGACGCGGGTGACTTCGGCCACGGGAAATACCGCATGCTCCTCCAAGTCGTACCGACCTCCGGCTGAGACCATCGACACCGCATCGAGAGGACCAGCGGTATGGGGTAAGGGAAACACGCGGCAAGACCGTCGCATTTGAGCGATCGGGCCAACCGCACTATCATCCGGCCGATATGCGAGCTCGTTCTTCCTTTGGCGTGGCCGTCAGCGCGGCTGCAATCCTTCTCACCTCTGCCGTTGGCTGCAGCACCAGCTCCGACTCGGGGACACCAGCGAATGCGGATGAGCTGTTTGAGTCAGGGCCCTACGAGGTCGGCTATCGCGAGATGGTGCTCACGTACAGCTCTGCGGGGTCGATGGAGCCGCGCGAGCTTGCGTTGCGGGTGTGGTATCCGGCCCAGGACGACTCTGGTGCGGACCCTGCGCGATACGCGGTGGGGGGCATCGTCGATCTCCCAGCCGGGATCGCGCTCGATGCACCGCCAGTCACCGAGGACGGGAACCTGCCGCTCGTCGTCTACTCACACGGCAACGGTGGCGAAGGCTTACTGGCCTATCCGTACGGCGAGCTCATGGCATCGCATGGATGGGTGCTCGTCGCGCCGAACCACACCGGTAACACGGCATTGGATCTCGCATTTGGACCGGCGGATCCTACGGCACTCGTAGCGCTCGATCGTCCCACCGACATCACCGTCATCATCGACGAGTTCGATTCGGGCTGGAGTGGTGACGAGCTCGAGGGGAAGGCGGACGTCGCGCTTGGCGTCTACCTCTTCGGTCACAGCTTCGGCGGTTACACGTCATTCACCGCCGCTGGTGCCGATGTCGACTACGACACGTTCAGCGCCGACTGCGATGGAATGACGAGCGAAAACTGCGACGTGCTCACGGATCCGAATATCGAGGCGGCGTACCGTGCCGGGTTTGGCGACCCGCGCATCGTGGCGATCGCACCGCAGGCACCGGCGCTGGTCGCAATTGCTGACGGTGAGCTCGGCGATCTGGGCATGCCCACCCTACTAATGACAGGGAGCCTCGATCAGACGACTACGTTCGAGGAATCGGCGGAACCAGCATGGGCGGGCATCAACGATCCGGGCGACATCTGGGTCAACATGCCCCTGGGCGCTCACTTCAGCTTCGTCACGATCTGCCACGACCTCGCCCCTGACATTCTCGCGGTGTTCATCGACGACGCCGATCAAGACGGCTGCAGCCCCGACTTCATCGACACCAGAGAGGCGATCCCCGTCCTCGCAGCCTACGTCCTCGCATTCGGCCGCCGTCACATCCTAGGCCAAACCGAATGGGACCCAATTCTAACCGGCCCCCCCCTGGGCAACCCCAACGACTTCGAAATAACCGTAAAGTAACAGGGGTGCGACGCCATGGACGGACAACGCTACTCGTAGTCATCGCGCTCATCGCGGCGTGGTGGTTTATCAGCACGCCTCCTGACTATCTCGAGATCGGACCCGCCGTCGATCTGGGCGGCACAGCCGAATCGATCCTCGTGGTCGAAGCGCCACCTGGAGCACTTGGACTCGCGCTCGAGCACGTCGACTCCGATGTGCCGGGCCACGACGACCTGCTCCTGCGAGAGGAAGAAGGCTACGCGCTCGTATCTGGAATGGATGGTTGGATCTGGCGCGTGCCCTTGGATGGTGGTGGCGAGCGCTTTGCGGACGTCCCGCTCATGCCATCTGGGCTTCGCGCAGCACCCGACAACGACGACGTGATCTACTTTTGCGCATCACGTTTGCATGGCGAGGATCACCCAGCTGACGAACGCGTAGGCCTCTACCGCCTGACGATTTCCACCCGCGAAGTGACCCCGCTCGTCACCGAGGTCGCAATGACGCCCGCCATCCCCGAGCGGCGCCGCAAGGCGTTTGCAGACACGGACGAAGACGCGCCGGCTGTCATGCAGGCGGCGATCGATAGCAGCAACTCACGGCCGCTGGCGTTCTGCAACGACTTGGACGTCAGCGCGGACGGCCAGCGAATCTACTTCACCGAACCCTTCGCGTACGAGGGCGCATCGATGGGTGGGGGCGCCGTCGGTGAGGCCATCACGCTCGGCGAGAACGGCCGCCTATGGAGGCACGACCTCGACAAGGGTGAGACGAGACTCGTAGCGGATGGTTTCCACTTCATCGATGGGATCCTGATCGACTCGCACCCCGTCGATGCGCGCGAAGAGTCGGTGCTGGTGACGCAGACGCCAGGCTTCGCGATCACTCGGTTCTTTCTTGCAGGCCCGCGGGCGGGGACGTCAGAGGAAATCTGGACGGGGCTTCCCGGAATGCCTGACGGCATGGACCGAGACGCGCAGGGACGAATATGGATAGGCTTGTACAGGAAGCGCTCCAACTTCCTGACCTGGGCGCACCGCAACCCCTGGATCAAACCACTGCTGTTGCGCTTACCACTCGACCTACTGCCAGTGCCAAAAGAAACCGGCATCCTCGCACTGAGCGCCGACGCCGCCACGCCGCTCTACTACGCCATCTACGAAGGCCCCGGGCTCCGCGACGCCGCAGTTGGCATCCCAGGCAAGAATCACCTCTACATCGCAAGCTTCGACCGTGAACACCAGGGGCTCATCCGCATGAGCTACCCTGAGATGGACTAAATGATGGCGAACAAAGTCGCATTCATCACCGGCGGCGCCTCGGGCATTGGCCGGGCGCTCGCAGAGGAGCTCGCCGAGCAAGGCGTCGAGGTAGTCCTTGCCGATCGGCAAGCCGAGCTAGCCGAGGAAGTCGCCCATGCGATTCGACAGGCTGGCGGAAAAGCCACTGCGCATGAGCTCGACGTGCGCGATGCCGCCCAGTTCCAGCGTGTAGTCGACGAAACCGTCGCCCGCATAGGCCGCATCGACTACTTCTTCAACAATGCAGGAATCGGCGTGGGCGGCGACATAGCTGGCTACACCTTGGCCGACTGGGACGATGTGTTCGACGTCAACGTGCGGGGCGTTGCCTACGGCGTCCAGGCCATGTACCCGGTGATGCGCGCGCAACGCTTCGGGCACATCATCAATACTGCATCCATGGCGGGGCTCTTGCCGACCGGGGAAGCGGGCAGCTACGCGGCGAGCAAGCACGCGGTCGTCGGACTCAGCAAGGTATTGCGCGTCGAGGCAAGGGAATACGGGGTGCGCGTGTCGGCGCTGTGCCCCGGCGTGATTCGCACCCCCATCATGACGGCGGGCAAGTACGGCCGAATGAATCTCGCTCCGGACGCCGAGCAGACGATGATGAAGCTCTGGGAGCAGCTCAGGCCAATGAACCCGCGCGTGTTCGCGCGCAAGACGTTGCGCCAGGTCGCACGCAACGCTCCGATCATCATCGTCCCTTCGTGGTGGAAGCTGTTCTGGTTCGTCGAACGGCTTTCGCCGAGGTTGAGCTCGTGGCTGTGGGCGAAGATGTATCAGCGAATGCAGCGCGAGCTGGCACCGTACCGGTTGCAGTAGCGACCGCCCTTCCAAGAACCGGATTTCCGAAAACCGTCCCCTAGTCGAACTTGATGCCGCAGAGTGGGTCGTCCGGTGCGCAGCCCTGACTCTTCTTCTTGTTCTTCGGGCGCTGCTTCGGCCGGTCATTCAACCGCTGCTCGCGCTCCTTCTGGCGCTGTTCACGCGCCTGGAGCTTCTGTGCGAACTCGTCTTTCGCTTGTTCTGCGTCGTCGGCACGTTTCTGCTCATCGACAAGCTGCCGCTCGGCGCGCTCCTTTTGTTCGAGCGCAAGCTGTTGCTCCTGCCGGGCACTTTCCGCTTCGAGCGCCTTTCGCTCGAGGGCCGGCTTCACACCAAAGGTGTAGCCTGCTGCTGAGCCGACGACCACGAACATGAGCCCGCCGACCAGCATGCGGCGTGCACGAATCTTGGCCTTCTCGCCCGCGGTGATCGCCGCGATCTCCTTCTCGTGCTCGAGCATGCGATGCTGCTCTGCGGCGCGCGACTTGGCCTCTTCTTGCAACTGGACGCGGAGCTTCGACTCGTTGGCTTCGCGCAGGCGGCGCTCTTCTTGGCCCCGGCGCACGCTCTCTTCCGCCACGAGTGCTTCCTCCTCGGCGCGCAGCCGGGATTCCTCTTCTTCACGCCGCCGCTGTGCTGCGGCTTCCGCCCGTCGCCGTGCGTCCTCGGCCGCCTTGAACCGTGCCTCTTCTTCGGCTGCCATGCGCGCCTCTTGAAGGGTATGCAGCTCCAAGAGCTGGTCCGCGAGTGAATCGTGGTTGCCTGCGTCCATCTGTGGTTCCCGTCTCCTCAAAGATTCTGGCAAATCTGGAGGGCCATTGCCCGTGAGTTTTGCTGCCATTTGAAGAAAGACGTGCGGTGCAGAGAAAGGATCTGGCTTGTGAGATTAGGCACAAACCCGGTATGCTTCCGGCCCCCAGCACCCCTGCTCGTCCCCCAGCAACGAGGTAATCCCCATGACTGAAGAGAATTACGGCCTTGGTACGCGCGCGCTTCACGCCGGCCAGGAACCAGACCCCACGACGAACGCGCGCGCCGTGCCGATCTACGCGACGACGTCGTACGTCTTCAACGACACTGACCATGCTGCCGCCCTTTTTGGGCTAGCCGAGTTCGGCAACATTTACTCCCGCATCATGAATCCGACCGTCGACGTGCTCGAGAAGCGGCTCGCCGCGATGGATGGTGGCGTGACGGGGCTTGGTTTTGCGTCGGGGCAGTCCGCCGTGAATGCCGCGATCCTCACGCTCTGCCACTCCGGGCAGAATTTCATTTCTGCGACGAGCTTGTACGGTGGGACGTGGACGCTGTTCAACAACACGTTCAAGAATCTCGGCGTAGAGGTGCGGTTCTTCGATCCAGCGCATCCGGAGCAGATTCACGACTTGGTCGATGAGAATACGCGGCTCGTGTACATCGAGTCGATTGGCAATCCTAAGAATGATGTGCCGGACTTCAAGGCTATTGCCGATGCAGCGCACAGCGCGCCGCACGGCGCCCTTCCGCTGATCTGCGACGCCACCGTGACGACACCGTGTCTCCTGCAAACGTTCGACCACGGGGTAGACATCAACGTGTACTCGACGACGAAGTTCATCGGTGGTCATGGCGCGCACATCGGTGGTTGCATCGTCGACTCCGGGAACTTCCAGTGGACCGAGAACCGGGAAAAATGGCCGGAGTTTTGCGGACCATCACCGAACTATCACGGCCTGGTGCTTGCAGATGCGCTTGCTCCGATGGGCAACATCGTATTCAACGTACAGGCGCGCACGCACTGGCTTCGCGACACCGGCGCCGCGATGAGCCCGTTTGCGGCGTTCTTGTTCCTGCAGGGCATCGAGACTTTGCACATGCGCATGCCGCGGCATTGCGAGAACGCGCAGGCGGTCGCCGAGCACCTCGAGGCACATGATGCCGTCGAGTGGGTCAACTACCCGGGCCTTGCATCTCATCCGGACCACGAACGCGCCAATCACTACCTTCCGAAGGGGAAGGGCGCCATCCTGGGCTTTGGCATCGCGGGTGGCATTGAGGCGGGCAAGAAATTCATCAACTCGGTGAAGCTCTGCTCGCACCTCGCGAACATCGGCGACGCGAAAACGCTGGTCATTCACCCCGCCTCGACCACCCACCAGCAGCTGAGCCCCGAGGAGCAGCAGCAGACGGGTGTCGTGCCGGAGTACGTACGCATTTCGGTCGGTATCGAAGATGTGAAAGACATCATCGCGGACATCGACCAGGCGCTTGCAACCGCCGTGCGGTAGGCTAACCGACTCTCGTGGTGGTGGACTTCGAAAGCACCGACTCGACACGGAGCGGGAAACCTCTCCGCCACGCGCAGACCGCCGTCTTTCCGACGCCCGTGAAACTTCGCCAGGGCGGAACGCTTCCGGGTATCGAGGTCGCCTACGAGACGTATGGGACGCTCAACGAGGACCACAGCAACGCGGTGCTCATCTGTCACGCCATTTCGGGTGACTCGCATCTTGCTCGGCACGATGATGACGACGAGCCGGGTTGGTGGGACGGCCTCGTCGGGCCGGGCAAGGCGGTCGACACCGACCGACTGTTCGTGATCTGCTCGAACGTGCTCGGTGGCTGCCGCGGAACGACCGGGCCCGCCACCGTCAATCCCGCCACCGGGATTCCGTACGGCAGTGATTTCCCATTGGTGAGCGTCGAGGACATGGTCGACGCGCAGAAGCGGCTGATCGACTTGCTCGGCATCGAACGCCTCCGCGCCGTCGTCGGCGGCTCGCTCGGAGGTCACCAGACACTTTGCTGGGCAACGCGCTACCCCAAGCAGGTCCAAACGGCGATCGTCATCGCTGCTTCGGCGCGGGTCACCTCGCAAGCGATCGCGTTCGACGTGGTGGGCCGCAACGCGATCCAAACCGATCCGCACTTCCACAGCGGGCAGTACTACGGCACCGGCGAGTTCCCGGAGACCGGTCTCGCCCTGGCGCGGATGCTCGGCCACATCACGTATCTGTCCTCGGAAGCGATGACCCGGAAGTTCGACCTCGACCGCCATGCGCCGCGCGACATGGTGACCGACTTCGAGAAGCGGTTTTCGGTCGGCTCGTACCTCGCGTATCAGGGCGAGCAATTCGTCGGGCGCTTCGATGCCAATTCCTACGTGACGGTCACGCTCGCGATGGACAATTTCGACTTGGGAGACACGCGCGAGAAGTGGCTCGAGGCGTTCGGCCTGGCTCAGTGCGATTGGCTTGTCATCTCATTTTCGAGTGACTGGCTTTTCCCGCCGAGTCAATCGCGCGAGCTCGTTGCGATCATGACGACGCTCGGCCAGCCGGTTTCGTATTGCGAGGTTGAAACCCACGGCGGGCACGACAGTTTCCTGCTGCCCGACGACATCGAGGCCTTCGGCCCATTGGTCGAGGCGAAGCTCGGCGCGCCCGAGCCAAGGCCGCCACGAGCGAGCGCCGAAGACAGTCGCATCCTCGAGCTGATTCCTCCGGGTAGCTCGGTGCTCGACCTCGGTTGCGGGGAGGGCGACTTGCTAGCTCGGCTGAAGGAGCGCGGCTCACCGCTCTTGTGCGGTGTCGAGGTTAGCACCGGGTTGATCGCAGCGACCATGCAGCAGGGCGTCGAGGCGATTGACTGCGACTTGAATGTCGGGCTGCCGGAGTTCGACGACAATCGCTTCGACTACGTCGTGCTGTCCTCGACTCTTCAAGTCGTGCCTAACGTCGAACGTCTACTCGAAGACGCCCTCCGCGTTGGCCGCCGCGCCATCGTAGGCTTCACCAACTTCGCCCACCGAACGCTGCGTGAGATGTTCGGCCTCGAAGGCCGCGCCCCAAAGGCGCCAGGCTCTTACTCCTACGAGTGGTACAACACCCCCAACCGGCGCTTCCCGTCGATCCGCGACATGCTCGACCTCTGCGAGAAGATGGGTGTCACCGTCGAGCAAGCCCGCTACTACGACGATACCAACGGCCAGGTCATCGGCCCAGACGAAGATCCCAACCTTGCCGCCGAAACTGCGCTTCTCGTGTTGAGCAAGAGCGGCGACTAGCCATAGTGGTTGGCGGAGGCCTCGAATCGGCTCTCGATGTGGTGAATGCGTGCGATGACGTCCCTGGCCAAGTCGACGTCGGTGTCGTCTTCGAAGCCGAGCTCCACCGTGTCCGAGACGCCGCCAAACCGTTCTTCGATCGCCTTCGGCAATTCATCATACGTCGTGTACACACAGAACTCGTCGAGCATGTCGTCCGGAATTTCCGCCGCCATCTGTTTCCACTGCCCCGTCTTGGACATGTGAAGGAGCTTCTGCGCCAAGTCGTCCCAGCCGTGCAGCGACATGACCGGCAGATAGGAGGGCGTGGACCCATAGAACGCCAGGCGGTATCGTACCCACTCGCGATTCTTCATGATGGTCTCTTCGTCGGGCCCAGTCATGATGAAGCCGCCCCCACACACGTCGAGCTCGCTGCGCGAGCGCCCGGCCGACTCCAACCCACGGTCGATGGCAGGCCAGACCACTTCCTTCAGGTACTTCTTCGTGCAGAAGCCATGGAGCCGAAGCCCGTCCGCTACGCCTGCCGCCGACTCGATCATCTTCGGCCGAACCGCCGCCAGGTAGACGGGCACCATTGGCAGGTTCGACTTGGGTGGCGTGAACTCCGGCGTCATCAGCGTGAACTGATAGTGGTCACCCTGGTAGTCCAAGCGCTCCCCGAGCTCCCAACAGCGCCAAATCGCGCGAAGCGCTTTCACGTACTCGACCATCCGGCTCCGCGGCGCCTTCCAAGGGGTGCTGAAGCGCCGCTCGTTGTGCCCCCTGACCTGTGTGCCCAGGCCCATGGCAAACCGTCCGCCGGAGTTGACCTGGATCGACCAGGCTTGGCTCGCGAGCACCATTGGGCTTCGGGGGAATGCGACCGCGATCGCCGTCCGCGCCTGAATCCGCTCGGTCGCGTTCGCCACCATCGCGGCATGAATCAAGGGGTCGCCGGTGATCTCCGGAATCGCGAACCCGTCAAATCCAAAGGCCTCGGCCTGCTTTCCGGCCTCCGCCAGCCTCGCCCAGTTGGTTTCGCCGTTGAACGTGTCGATTCTCATCCCACCCCCGTATCACGACTTGGCCCTGCAATTCAGGGGAGCAACGGTTCCTTTACGCAGCCAATGGAAAGTGAGATCATCCTGTTAATAGATCGAGCCGTGCAGGCGCCACGAAGGGGGTGGATATGCGGTACGTGCTTATGCTTTTATTGCTGGTCGTAGTCGGGTTGAGCTCTGATTTGGGCACGAGCGAACGTGTCCAGAACACGGAGCTGCAACCGATCATCTTCGCAGCGGCCTTCGGGTCGCACTGATCACTCGGATCCTCGAAGGCCGCGGAATCGTTGGAGATCGCTACCTTGGGGCCGTCCGATCGGCTCCCTTCTGGACAAGCGCAAGCCAGCTGCTACCTTGCTGCAATCGCCCATCTAGGGCGCGGTAGCTCACCGTGGGCTATCGGCACGCTGCCCTGTTCCTACCAGACCGCACCGTGATTCGAAACATCGGTTGAAGGTTCGTAGAAGACATCGGCACGAAGACGCGAAGCAGGCGTTCGGGAGAGTTCCCGGCGTCATGTTGAGCACATAGATAGAGAGAAATCAGAATGAGCAAGAAACTATTCGTAGGCGGCCTGAGCTGGAACACAACGAACACCGAGCTTCAGCAGGCTTTTGAGGCTTGTGGTGCAGTCACCGAGGCCAAAGTGGTCAGCGATCGGGAAACCGGTCGCTCGCGCGGCTTCGGCTTCGTGACGTTCGAGGACGAGGAGAGCGCCACCCGTGCGATCTCGGAGCTGGACGGCTCCACGCTCGATGGCCGTACCATCCGCGTCGACAAGGCCAATGATCGCCCCCGCAACGACCGTGGCGGCTCAGGCGGTGGCGGCGGCCGCTGGTAAGTCACGCGTGAGCAACGACTTTGAATCCCTCGGGGTCGGCGGAACACTCCGCCGCGCCCTGAGGGACAAGGGCTACACGCAGCCCACGCCCATCCAGTCGCAGGCCATCCCCCAGCTGTTGCGGGGGAAGGACCTGCTGGGCGTCGCCCAGACAGGAACCGGCAAGACGGCCGCGTTCGCGTTGCCTCTGTTGCAACGTCTGGACGAGGCAAACTCGCCTGCCAAGCCCCGACGGCCGCGGGCGCTAGTGCTAGCGCCGACGCGAGAGTTGGCATTGCAGATACACGAGGAGTTTACGTCCCTCGGACGATACACGAAGCTGCGTTACGCATTCATCATCGGCGGCGTGAGTCAGAATCCCCAGATCAGGGGGCTGGCCCAGGGCCTCGATGTTCTCGTTGCCACTCCCGGCCGACTTCTGGACCTGGCAGCTCAACGGCATGTCGATCTCTCGGAAGTATCCGTACTGGTGCTCGATGAAGCCGACCGGCTCCTCGACATGGGGTTCATCCGTGACGTGAAGCGCATCGTTGCGCAGACGCCTAAGAGTCGTCAGTCGCTTCTGTTCTCCGCCACCATGCCGAAAGAGGTCGCGGCGCTCGCTCGTGAGCTCCTCAAGGACCCGGTCCGCGTGGATGTTTCACCGAAGCAGATGACCGTAAAGGAAATCGACCAGCGCGTAGTCATGGTCGGCAATAGCGATAAGCAGCGCATGCTCGAGCACTTGCTGCGTGACGACGAGGTTTCCCGAGCCATCGTCTTCACACGCACCAAACACGGTGCCAACAAGGTGGCCCGCAAGCTGGAGAACGCCGGCATCGGTGCCGAGGCCATTCACGGCAACAAGTCACAGAACGCTCGTCAGCGGGCCCTACGCAATTTCAAGAATGGGGACGCCTGGGTGCTGGTCGCGACGGATATTGCGGCGCGCGGCATCGACATCGACGCGGTCTCTCATGTTTTCAACTACGAGCTACCGCACGAACCCGAGAGCTACGTGCACCGCATCGGCCGAACGGCTCGCGCTGGAGCTACTGGGGCAGCATGGTCGCTGGTGGACCCATCGGAACGCGGTCGGCTGCGAGCTGTGGAGCGGTTGATCAAGTTGTCACCCGCGGAGGTCGCGGTGGAATTGCCCCCACGGGATCCAGCCGAGCCAAGCCAAGCGAACCGCCGACAGCCCAGCAGCTCTGGAAGACCAGCGAGCGATCAGAAATCGGGCGCGCGGCGCCGTCCTCGCCGTAGAAGGCGTCAACCGGCCGCGTGAACGAAGTCGTCGACGCGCTTCCACCAGTCAAACAACCAACGCCGCCGCTCTTCCCCCTCTGGGATGTCGGCGGCGTTGATGCGCCAAATGCGGATTTGGACCTCGCTGCCAACCACGCTGCCGGTCCATAAGTCGGACAGGTTCGCCAAGCCTTCGAGACCGCGGTGAGCGATGATGAGCACGTCGGTGTCCGGGGCGGCGTCGAGGAGAGTGAGCGCGCCACCGGGCCTGGGGGGAAGGCAGTGCCTGAACGACTTAGCAAGGGGCACGAGCTCCGGATGGGTCTTGGCAAGCCTCTCGAGAGCGATTTGCTTTTTGCGTTCGGTGAAGCGGGTGCCTTCCGGGTAGAGCAGCACGCCTTCGTCGCCGAGGTTCTCGGCGAGCTTCCGAATGGCCGCCAATTCTTCATCGGCGCTGCCGCCGCGGTCGATGAAGTAGTTGGGCGATGCATGGCCGGCGACGTCGAGGCAGGGATCGATGAGGAGCTCGCGCTTGAACACATACCGGAGCCGCAAGCCTTTGGCGTTGGAGAGAAAGGCGACGGGGAGGATGACGTCGATGATGCTCGCGTGGCGGATGAACACCAGGACAGGGCCGGGGAGGATCTGCTCGTCGCCTTCGATGGATGTTGAGAGGGACAAGAACCGGCAGATCCACTCGAACATGGAGTTGCCCCACCAGCACTCGAGACGGAAGAAAAGCTCTTGCCGCCGCTCGATGTTGCCAGGGGTGATCAAGTAGATCCCCCCAGCGGCAACCAGGCCGACGAGCTCGTTCGAGAGATACGCCCAGGCGAACATCAACAATCGCAGGATCACGAATGAGCACCGACGGAAAATGCCGACCAGGAATGCAATCGGGATCCATACCGGCGCGAGCGTCGTCAGCAAGACCCACAAGAGAAAGTACGTAGAGATGGTCATCATCCGCCGCCACATCGGCGACACGGAGGTCGAGTACGAAAACGCGATCGCTTGCACGAGCCAGGAGCGTCGGCGCAGGTCAGTGGGCCGTATAGCGCCTCGTTGTGGTCCGACTCGTACCATCCCGAGGAGTATGAATTCATCCGGGAAGCTTGGCGAGCGAAAGCCCCCGGATCGGCTAGGGCTAGGGCGAGGCGACGATGGACGCGATTAGCTCATCGAAAGCTGCGCCGTGCTCCGTTACAGTCGCGTTCGGCCCGAGAAACTTGAAGTAGTAGGGGCCGCCCTCGGTGCTGACGATAGCTGCAATCAAACGTTGGCCCGCTTGGGCGGCTTGCTGCTGCCCCGCCGCGCTCATTCCGCCAGCGTACTGACCCGCGACCTCGACCTTGGTGACGTCGAACCCAGAAACCTTGCTGGAGGTTTGTTTCGCATCAGACACCGGGGAGCCATCAGGTTTGGCGAACTGCCCGATCCAGCGGTCGATGTTCGCCTGCGTAGTGCCCGCGCCTTGCGCTCCGAAGAAGTAGACGATGAGCTCAGCCGGGCCCGCCGATCCGGGCGCGCTCACCTGTGCGCGGCGCATCGAGGACGCGGGCTGCTGAGCTTCCCACTTGGCAGGCACCTTGAACGCAACGGCGCCTACGTCGATCATTCCCGACGCGTCCGGCTGACCAGTCACAGCGCCCTCGCCCTGCGGACTCTGCATCGGGGCCATTCCCGCGTGCGGGTCCTGCGTGCCGACGGCAGGATGCGCGCCGCCGGTCTCGCTCGTGCCGACCTTGGGGGCCGAGCCGGTCGAAGGGGCGCCGTCTTTCGGGGCCGGTCCTTTGTTCTGACAACCTGCACCTAACAGCAGGGCAAGGGCCATCATGAAGACAGGGAGCGAGCGATTGATTCTCATGGCCGTAGTGGAGCACGAGAGATCGGTCTGCGCATCCAGGAACACAAGTTAACCATAGTCCTTGACCATAGTCCTCGAGCTTGCTACCCGACGGCCATGGACGACAGGCCGGAGGTCATCGTAATTTCCGAATTCAAAGCAAAATGCTTGGGAATCCTGCGACGGGTTCAGCGGACGGGCCGCCCTGTGGTGGTGACCCGGCGTGGCGAGCGGATCGCGGAAATCCATCCGCCTTCGCCTGTGCAATCCGAGCCCGATTGGCTTGGGTCCTTTGCAAAGCGGGGGCGCATCACGGGTGACCTGGCCGAGCCGATCGGGTCCGATGACTGGGAGGCAGCTCGTTGAGTAAGGATTACCTGTTGGACACCCACGTTTGGTTGTGGAGCCTTCTCGATCCCGATCGCCTTCGAAAGAAGACGCGGGCCCTGCTGACGGCGCCCAGCTCCACGCTTTGGCTTTCGCCGATCTCGGTCTGGGAGACGGCACTGTTGGTCGAGCGCGGGAGGCTCGAGCTCGACACGGACGCACGCCACTGGGTTCAAGACGCAATTGCAGCCAGCGGCATCGGCGAGGCCCCACTCAATCACGAAGTCGCGCTCCAGTCTCTCGAGCTGAAGCTCAAACACGATGACCCGGCCGACAGGTTTATCGCGGCGACCGCGAACGTCTATCAATTCACCCTCGTGACAGCGGACGAGGGCCTCTTGCGCGGCAAGGGCTACGACACGATTAAGGCTTGAGGTATGCGACGCACACGCGGTTTTGTTGATTTGGTGTTCGACCTGGTCGAAGAGACGACCAATCTCGTCCAGCGGACGCATGATGCGGTCGTGGAGCGCTCGGCGCGGCGGCTTGCACCGATCGAGCTCGCCACGAGCGCGGTCAAGGTCGTCACAGGAGTCGAGACGGCCATATCCGGGGGAGTGTTCGAGTCGATTCGCGTGATCAATGGAATCACTCGCTTTACGGTGAATGCCGTTGCCGACGTCGCCGAAGCAGGCCTCGATCACGAGTCCGACTTGGCCGAGCTCGACCTCGTGACGCCTATCAGCTCGAGCGCAGCAGGAACCGTGAGCTGGTACGTGGACCATCTCCAGGCATCGCTGAACGGATTCTGGGGCGACTACCTGAGTCGGCGCAACAGCCGTCTCGACTTGGGGATGACCCTTCGCCACCACGGGCGGCATCTTCCGGCCACTCCGGAGGCTTTTGCGGCGGCGTTTCCGGACCCGACGAGCAAGGTCTGTGTCTTCGTGCACAGCCTGGCCGCAACCGAGTGGCTGTGGAGCCTGTCCTCCCAAGAGCACTACGGCGATCCCGATGTGACTTTCGGCACACGACTTCGCGACGACCTCGGCTTCACGCCGCTCTATCTGCGATACAACACCGGCCGGCACATCTCCGAGAACGGGCGTGCGTTGGCGAAGCTGCTCACCGAAGTGCTGGACGCGCATCCCGTCCCGGTCGAAGAGATCGTGCTCGTCGGGCACAGTATGGGCGGCTTGGTCGTGCGAAGCGCCGCGCACTACGCGCGTGAGCATGAAGAGCCTTGGGTCGCGCATCTGCGTCACGTCGCGTGTATCAGCGCGCCGCACCTCGGCGCACCGCTCGAAAAGGCCGTGAACCTGCTTACCGGGGTGTTGAAGAAAGTGGAAGCAGCCGGCGCGCAAGTTCCCGCCGCGCTGCTCGATAGCCGCAGCGCTGGCGTCAAAGACCTCCGCTACGGTTACACCGTCGATGAAGAATGGGCTGGAAAAGATCCAGACGAGGTGTTTGCCGATGCCCGGCGCAACGTGCCACTCGTCGACGGGGTCGGATATTACTTCCTGGCGGCGACGATTGCGCGTGACCCGGAGCATCCGCTTGGTCAGCTCCTCGGTGACCTGATGGTTCGGCTGCCGAGCGCGTCCGGTAAGGCGCCAGAGCATGCACGTCGCATTCATTTTTCGAGCGGGACGGTGTTCCCCGGGATGAATCACATCCACATCGCCAATCACCCTGACGTCTACGAGGCCTTGCGCGACTTGTTGGCGACATAGGCGGGTCAATGTAAAGCTGAGGCCCAATGGCGTCCGGACGACCTTCAGATTCTGCGGCGGACGAAGTCCGCGCCTCGCTTGGCCCCGCGCTGCAGCGGTTCGGCCCCGACTACTGGCGTGAGCAAGACGCCGCCAAGACATTTCCGACCGAGTTCTTCGACGCAATCGGCGAGGCTGGGTACTTCGGCACGTTCATTCCGGAGGCGTACGGCGGTGCAGATGCTGGGCCGCGGGTGGCGGCGGTGCTCGTCGAGGAGATCAACCGGGCCGGAGGCGACGCAGCTTCGGTCAACGCGCAGATGGCGATCTGCCGGACCCTCGTCCTTCATGGAACTGAAGAGCAAAAGAAACGGTACCTTCCGGGCGTTGCGTCCGGCGACGTTCGGTTCCTCACGGTCGCGGCGACCGAGCCCGACAGCGGCGCCAACATGGCCGAGCTTGCGAGCACCGCGCGCCGCGATGGAGACGATTGGTTGATCAACGCCAGTAAAGTGTTGATCTCCTTCGCCGAGCACACGCGCTTGATGATCCTTCTGGCGCGTGCCGATGAAGGGACGACGCTCTTCTTGATCGACCTCGACGAGGTTGGCAGCAAAGTCGACATGCATCCGATCGACCTCGTCGCGAACCGCATGACTGCGAGCTTGTTCATCGATGACCTGCGCGTGCCGGACAGCACGCGTATCGGGCCTGTGGGCGAAGGGCTTGCCTGCTTGATGAAGGGCTTTGTGATTCGACGCGTGCTCGCGGCCTCGGAGGCGATTGGAAACGCCCGGTTTCTGCTCGACCGAAGCCTGGAGTACGCCAAGACTCGCAAGACGTTCGGCCAGCTGATCGGGGTTAACCAAGGCATCCAGTATCCGCTGGTGCAGGCATATTCGAAGGTCGAAGCGGCCGATTTGATCCGATGGGACGTTCTCGATTGCCTCGATCGCGGAGAGGACGCCGTGCCCCGCTCCGCGATGGCGAAAGTGCTGGCGTCCGAGGCAGCGTGGGAGACTTCGCGCGCCGCGCTGACCACATTTGGCGGCTGGGGGCTCGCCTCGGAGTATCACGTCGAGCGTAAGCTCCGCGAAGGCACGGTCTACGTCTTCAATAACCTCTTAATGAACCTGATCGCCGATCGGGCGCTCGGGCTTCCGAAGAAGTAACCGCGGCGCTCAGGCCGACTCACCGCTGGGCTGATACGCGCACAGCGGATCCTCGCCGAGCGGATCGCCGGTCATCGCGTATGCACGCGCTCGCGAACCGCCGCAGGCGAACTTGAATTCACAGCGGCCGCAGCGGCCTTTGTAATTAGCCGGGTCCTGAATCTCGTGAAGCGCCTCAGACTCTCGGTAGATCTCGTCTAGGGGTCGTTCTTTGACGTTTCCGAGCAACGGGTAGGGCAAGAAGCCGGCCGGGTACACTTCGCCCAAATGCGAAACGAAGATCACGCCGTTGCCGTCACGGATGCCAAACGCCATCTGCCGGGCGCGTGCTTGGATGTCCTCGAGCGACATGCCCTCGGCGAGCTTTTGCTGGATCCAATAGCGGCGATAGTGAGGCGCCTCGGTCGTGCCGACGCGGAACGGAGCTTCATCGGAGATCGAGTAGACCCATGCAAGCAGCTCTTCCACTTCGTCGGCGCTCGGCGTGCTGAGCTCGGTCCCACGGCCTACCGGAACCAGCAAGAAAAGGCTCCACCGGCGAACGGGCGGTGCGGCCTTGTCGCGCAGCAGCTCGTACATCGCCTGCACGTGCGGAAGCGTTTGCGCGGTGATCGTCGTGTTGACCTGCACCGGAATGCCGAACTCGCGCGCCCATTCGAGCGCCCGCATCGAGTAGTCGAAGGTGCCTGGCACGTTGCGAAACGCGTCGTGAAGCTCGGCAGTAGGGCCATCGAGGCTGACGCCCATTGCGCTGATCCCGAGCTGGTGGAATCGATCGACCGTCTCGCGCTGAAGCAGTGGCGTCGTGCTCGGCGTGATCGAGACGTGAATCGGCAGCGACCGGCCGTACTCGATCAGCTCGGCGATGTCCGGCCGCTTGAGCGGGTCGCCCCCGGTCAGCACGAGCATGCTGCCGAGCTCTTGGCAGCTGCGCATCAGCGCCTTGCCCTGCTCGGTTGTCAGCTCGTCCGGGTCGCGATGCGGGATCGCGCTGGCGCGGCAATGCTGGCACGCGAGATCGCACGAGATGGTCGTCTCCCAGTACACGTTGCGCGGCTGGCGACGGTAGATGAACCCTGGGTACGTGGTTCCGACGGTTTGAAGCTCCATCAGCTGTGCTCTTTCTCGCGGGTGACACCGCCAAGGCGGTCGGCCCAGTTCTCCGGGTAGCCCTCGTAGTACCCGGTCCACTGGCGGCCGGTCACTTCGCGATGAACGAGAGCGTAGGCTGCACGCGAGATAGACGGCAACCCGATGACCGGCAAGTAGAGCCAGCCGAGCATCCGTGATTGTCTGGTGTGCCCGAGCTCGTGGGCACGGTTTCGGACATCCAAGTCGTGCCAGCGGCTGTTCGCACGGCTCCAGAACACGACGTGTCCGAGCGAGATGCCCGTCCCCTTGGACTCGACGACTAGCCTTCCACCCTCGACCTCGATCTTGACGATGCGCTTGCGCACGGCTTCCGCCCCGAGCATTGCTGCCCCGAGCACAGTCTGTGGTGCCTCCCAAACCAGCGACAAACCTCGGCCAAGCAACGACATCTCGGCAAGGCTAGCACCGCTCCGAGAAAAGGGGACTGCTGGCCCTAGCTGCGTTTAGCGACGCCGCGGTAGAGATGCGAAACCCCCTGCGGCCCCTTGCCTTTGAACTCGTCGAGCGAAGCGAGCTCGAACCCTGACTGCTCGACCAGCTGATCGATGGGCAGGTTGATGTTGCAGCCGTCGGTAAGCCGGTTCCACAAGGGATTGAGGCGATCCTGCCATCGAACCGTGCTTTCGCTCCGGCTACGGCCGTGCTCGATGAACAAGTAGACCCCACCTGGCTTGAGCACCCGCTGCATTTCGGACAAGGCGGCTTGCGCATCGGGGATCGAACAGAGCGTCCAGGTCGTGACGACGCAGTCGAAGCGCCCCGCGTCGAACGGCAGTTGGTTGTCGGCTCGAAGCGCGGTGCGCTCTACGGGGAAGGGGGCTTGCTCGATCCGTTGCTCGACCGAGCGCATGCGTTCGGTCGAGCAACGGATCGAGACCCCACACCGACTTCACCTCACTCGGGTAGTGCGGCAAGTTGCGCCCGGTGCCGAAGCCAATTTCCAGCACGTCACCTCGCGCCCCGGCCAGGGCTTCCGGCCTCAGGTCGTCCATGACCCGCATCGCGAAGTCCTGAAACCACGGCCTGATTCGATCGCCTAATCCCATCTTCCTACTCGAAGAGTGCGAGGTACGCACCGTAGCCTTCTTTTGCAAGGTCTTCTTTGGGGATGAACCGCAGCGACGCGCTATTGATGCAGTAGCGGGCCCCGGACGGTGCCGGCCCGTCCTCGAAGACGTGGCCAAGATGGCTGTCACCGTGCTTGCTTCGCACCTCGGTTCGCGTCGTCATGAGCTTGTTGTCGGAGTGCTTCGTGATGTTTTCTTTTTCGAGCGGTTTGCTGAAGCTCGGCCAGCCGGTGCCACTGTCGTACTTGTCCTTCGAGCTGAAAAGAGGCTCGCCGCTGACGGCGTCGACGTAGATGCCTTCCTTCTTGTTGTCCCAGTACTCGTTGCGAAACGGCGGCTCGGTGCCTTCTTCCTGTGTGACCGCGTACTGCAACGGCGTCAGTTCCTTGCGCAGCTCGGCCTCGGAGGGCTTGTCGTATTCCTTGCTCTTGTCGGACATCGGTTTCTTCTCTGCAGTTTTGGGTTTTTCAGGCGCTTCGAGCGGCCTGCGGCCCCACACGGCTTTGAGGAAGCCCTCGCGGCCGGACGCGGCGCGGTAGCGCTTGTAGCTCGCGGGGTTCTTTTTGTAATAGTCCTGATGGTAGGCCTCGGCCGCATAGAACGGCTCGGCCCATCGAATCTGCGTCACGATGGGTTTCTTGAAAATGCCGCCCTTTTCGAGATCGCGTTTCGAGGCGTCGGCAAGCTCACGCTGTTTGCGGTCGTACGTGAAAACCGCAGTGCGGTACTGCTTGCCGCGGTCGGCGAACTGACCGCCGTCGTCGGTCGGGTCGATCTGTCGCCAGAACACCTTCAAGAGGTACTCGTAGGAGATGATAGCCGGGTCGTACTTCACCTGGACCGCCTCGACGTGTCCGGTCCGGCCAGAGCTGACCTCTTCGTACGAGGGCCCCGTCTCCTTGCCGCCCGTGTAACCCGAAGTGACGCTCACGACTCCTTCGAGCTTCTCGAATGGCGGCTCCATGCACCAAAAACATCCGCCGGCGAACATCGCTTTCGCGAGCTTGGCGTCCTTCCCCGGGGCGTCCGCCAGCGTCGAAGTCACTCCGATGGCCACCAAAATGGCGAAAACCAAAATCGGAAGCCCCAACACAATCGTACGCAAGCTCTTCATCGCTCCACCCTCATCTAAGGCCCGTCCCTATAACGTCACCAATCCCCAAAAAGTTTCAAAAAGGGGACAGTCCCCTTTTAAAAAGGGTTAACCTTAGGCGATAGCGTGGGGTTGGCGGGGCGGGACAAACTGCCGCCGAAGGCGTCCGACACAGCGGTAAGCCCCCCTTTTCTTGGGCCGGAGGCGTCCGAAAAAGGGGTAAAGACCCCATTTTTGTTCCGCTATTCCTTCTCGATGAAGAGTGTTTGTGTCGGGTAGGCGAACTCGATGCCTTCGTCGGCGAATTTTCGATAGATAGCGAGGTTGATCGCCTGCTGGATGTCCATGTGCAGGGTGTAGTCCGAGCTATGGACATAGTAGACCGTTTCGAAGTTGAGCGCGGAGTCGCCGTAGGACGCGAAGTGCGAGCGGTCGAAGCGCACCTGGTCCTGCGCTTCTACGGCTTCGCGGATGAACCCGGGGAGCCGCTCGAGCTTGTCGGCCGGGGTTTGATACGTAACGCCCAGCGAAACGACGACGCGACGCTCTCGCATGCGGCCGAAGTTGCGGACGCGGCTGCCGAGCAGGTCCGCATTCGAAAACACGAGCTGCTCGCCTGAGATGCTTCGGATGCGGGTCGTCTTGATGCCGATGTGCTCGACCGACCCGGCCATGTCCCCTACGACCACGAAGTCGCCGAGCACGAAGGGCTTGTCGAGGACGATCGAGAGCGACGCGAAGAGGTCGCTCAGGATGTTCTGCACGGCTAGCGCGATCGCGATGCCGCCGATGCCGAGACCGGCGACGAGCGCGGTCACATCGACCCCGAGGTTGTCGAGGACCAGGAGTAGGATCGTCGCCCAAAGCGCCATTCGGCCGAGGAGGCTGAGGGCGTTCATGGTCATCAGGTTCGCGCCGTCCGCCTCGACCTTTCGGTAGTTCTGGAGCCAGATCTGCAGAGCGGCGCTGAGCCAAATCCCCGCTTGGATCAGCGTTGCGACGATCGTGACCCTCCAAAGGACGGAGCGGACGTCGTCGGGCAGGGACAGCCAAATCGAGCCTGCAAAGACCGAGACGATTAGCAGGTAGGTGAGCTTGGTCTTGCGCAGCGCTCCAATCACTACGTCGTCGAGAATCGTGCTCGTTCTTTCGGTGAGCCTCTGGATGCGAACGATCAAGACCTGCTCGACCAGCCGCAGCGCGATCAGAGTTCCGACTGCGGCTCCGAGGGCGATCAGCCAGGTTTGGATTTCATTTCCGTAGAACGTATCGGTGAGTTCAAACACCTTGGCTTCTTGCGATGCGTTCGCGTGTGAAGCAACCCTCCAAGTGGTCGTTCACCAGCCCCATCGCCTGCATGAACGCGTACACGGTTGTTGGCCCCACGAAAGACCACCCGCGACCCTTGAGATCGCTGCTCAATGCCGCGGACGCCGGCGTCTTCGCCAGCTTCATCAGAGCTGCGTGCGTCGTCCTCCGTGGACGCTCGCTCTTGGGCGGCACGCGTTCCCAGAAGAACGCCGAAAGCGAGCCGAATTCGTCCTCGAGCTCGATCGCGCGCTTCGCGTTGTTGATCGTCGACTCGATTTTTCCGCGGTGCCGGACGATCCCCGCGTCCTTGAGAAGCCGCTCGACACTGCGCTGATTGAATCGCGCGACCCGCCGATAGTCGAACCCGGCAAACGCTTTCCGAAAGTTCTCGCGCTTTCGCAAGATGGTCAGCCAGCTCAACCCTGCCTGAAATCCCTCGAGGCAGATCTTCTCGAAGAGGCGCACGTCATCGTGTACCGGCCAACCCCACTCCTCGTCGTGATAGGTCGCGTAGTCAGGCGCGCTTGCGCACCACCAACAGCGAGCCCGGCCGTCGTCCGCCTCGACGAGCCCTTTCGGTAGCCTCGGCATGGGAACCGAAGCTAGCACGTAGGCGATAGTAACGGGGGTGCTGGGGCGGGACAAACGGTCGCCGGAGGCGTCCGGCAAAAAGGGAACCGTCCCCTTTTGCGAGATCAGTCCTCGATGGAGAGGGCCTGTTCCGGACACATGTCGACCGCGTCTTGAAGCGCCTCGCGGAGCTCTTCGGGCGGGTTCTCGTCCAGGATCACGAGGCTTCCATCATCGGCGAACGAGAAAAGCTCAGGGGCCGCGCCGCGGCACTGGGCGTGCAGTTTACATTTGTCCTTGTCGTACACGATCTTCATGGTTCAGACCCTCTTGAGTTCCGTTGTCAATCCTTGGTGCGGCACATATCGGCCATTCGTCCAAACGAATCCATCAGCCGCGTCTTCATCGACTCATCCAGTGACGTCTTCTCGAGCGCGCCCTGCATGCACATGAGCCACTGGTCGCGCTCGCTCGGCCCGATCGGAAATGGCTTGTGCGCGAGCGGGATGATCACCCGGCCGAAGCGCTCCTCATACCGCTGCGGCCCGCCGAGCCATCCGATGAGGAACGTGCCGAGCTTGTCGGTCATCTCGGACAGGTCGCCTTTGTGCATTGCGCGGATCGGCGCAGCCTCCGACAACGTGTCCATCAGCGCGTAGAAATCGGCGCTGAGCCTGCGCACACCCTCGTCCCTTCCAAGAAGCTCGTACGGTGTCTTTTCTTCTGCGACTTCCGACGCCACGGAACAACCTCCTCAGCGAGGTTCGAGGATCGCCGGGTACTTGCTAAGGCCGCGAACGAACGAAGACGACACGTACTCGAGCGGCTTGCCTTCGGGGCTCCGAATGCGCTTGACCCGCTGAGTCATTTCCTCGAGCGACAGTCGGATCTCCATGCGGGCAAGCGACGACCCCAGGCAGAAGTGGGGGCCGAGGCCGAACGCGAGGTGCTTACTCTCCTTCGAGAAGTCGCGGAAAATGTCGAAGGTATGCGGGTCTTTGAAGTGCCGCGGGTCACGGTTGGCGGCCGGATAAGTGAGTCCGACCATCTGACCCTCTTTGATGACCTTGCCGTGAAGCTCGTAATCGCGGGTTGCCGTCCTGTACATGTTCACGAACGGACACACCCAGCGAAGGATCTCCTCGACCGCGTTCGGAATCAGGGACGGGTCCTCGTAGAGCGCATCGTACTGCTTCTGGTCGTTGGAGAGCCGCTCGAGGCCGCCTGCAATCGTGCTGCGCGTGGTTTCCGCGCCGCCCACATTGAGCAACATGTGCTCAAACAGGAGCTGCGACTCATCGAGCTTCCCGCCGTTGATTTCGGCGTTCATCCAGATGGTGAGGAAGTCGGACCCTGTGCAGCCAGCTGCCAAGCGATCCTGATACATCTCTTCGTGATGCTCGCAGAACTTCTCGAACGCATCGTTGACTTCGTCGGTCACGTAGTCGGGGCCGCAGCCTCCCGTGGTGGCCACGCTGATCCATCCTTGAACCGCGGAGCGCTTTTCTTCGGGGATGTCGAGCATGTCGGCGATCAGTCGCATCGGGAGAGCTGCAGCGAGATCTGCGACGATCTCTACCTCATCCTTCGTCAGCATCTTGTCGACGATCTCTTTCACGATCACCTGCACGCGGTCTTCCATTTTCCGCATCTGGCGTGGCGTAAAGGCCGAGGACACCAGCGCGCGCTGCTTGTTGTGCTGCTCGCCGTCCTGATAGATCATGCCCGGGTCACCGGGGATATTGGGTCGCACGCCTTCGCCGTTGATGAAGGTCTCCGCGTCGCGCTCGATCGCGACGATGTCGTCGTAGCGGAAAACCTCCCAGAGCTCGTTCTTCTCGTCGAAGTAGAGCGGCTCGTTCTCGAGGAAGTAGTCGTACATCTCGTACGGGTTGTCGTGTGACGAAGGGGCGCAAAAATCGACGTTCTGAAACTTCGCTGGGCACTTGTTTTCCACAAGATCCTCCGTATATCCACCTGCAGGATATAAGTTTACATGCCGTAAACTAGTCTTATTGTAGAACGAGTTCCATTCCGGTCAAGCGCAAGGTATGCGGATACCCGAACGAAGACACCCACCCTTCCGAAAAGGGTTGAGGACCAGGCGGCGATCTGTGACGCGCGATCTCGCTTACGGGGTTTCCGCGTCGTCGGTGCTCAAGAACACCTCGTGGATCGTGAGCTCGTTCGGCCCGCGGAACATTTCTTTCGGCGGCCGGTTTCGATGCGCCTCGGCAAACGAAGGGCTCGTGGTCCAGGCGACGAAGTCGTCGAACGACTCCCACCAGGTTTTAACCTCGTAGTACCCCGTGTTCGCGGGCCCCGGCGTCCATGTGCCGGTTTCGTGGTCCAGCTTCATCGGCCGTGGCCGGTGCACCTCGTTTCGAATGAACCCCGTGGCTTCGTCCACAAGATGAACGCGCTTGCGAAAACGGTCCTCGAAGTCGATCTCAAAGCCTTCGGCGACCGGGATGCGATTGGTGACGACGATCATGGGCGAAGCATACCCCGCTTTCCGGCGAGTGCAGGTGGCGGGATGAGCCGCTAGTGTCCGTTGTGCTAGAAATGCCCCGTGACCGATTGGCAGCTCAAAAAGCACCCGACTTTCCCTGGTGTCCCGGGGCCCGTCCTCATCGTCGTCATGGATGGCGTGGGTTGCGGTGCGTCGAATGAGGGCGATGCGGTTTGGCTCGCTCGGACGCCGACACTCGACCGGCTTGCCGGGATCTCATTGACAACGCGGCTTCGCGCGCATGGCACGGCCGTCGGGCTCCCAAGCGACGACGACATGGGAAATAGCGAAGTTGGTCATAATGCGTTTGGGGCAGGGCGCGTGTTCGACCAGGGTGCCAAGCGCGTGCAGATGGCGATCGAGAGCGGCGAGATCTTCGAAGATGAAGAGTGGACGAAGCTCGTTCGCCGCGTCGGTGAGAGCGGAGAGCCGATGCACTTCATCGGCCTGCTTTCGGATGGCAATGTGCATAGCCACATCGAGCACCTCTTTGCGATGCTGCGTCGATGCGACGAAGAGGGTGTGCAGCATGCGCGTGTGCACATTCTGCTCGACGGGCGCGATGTGCCCGAGACCAGTGCGCTCGAGTACGTCGAGGCGCTCGAGAAGGTGCTACACGATCTCAATGAGCAAGGCGGGCGTGACTACCGCATCGCGTCAGGCGGTGGTCGCATGTTCATGACGATGGACCGCTACAACGCCGACTGGTCGATGGTCGAGCGCGGCTGGAAGCATCATGTGCTGGGCGAGGGCAGGGGCTTTTCGAACGCGACCGAGGCCATTCAGACTCTCCGCGACGAGAATCCAGGGATGATCGATCAGGACCTCCTGGGATTCGTGATCGTCGATGGCGACGGTAACCCAGTCGGCCCCATTCGCGATGGTGCGGCCGTCGTGCTCTACAACTTCCGTGGCGATCGCGCGCTCGAGCTCACCCGCGCGTTCACCGAGCCGGAGCTTAGCGAGTTCGACCGCGGGCCCATCCCCGATGTCCGGTTCGTCGGCATGATGGAGTACGACGGCGACCTCAAGCTGCCCCGTCACTACCTCGTGCAGCCGCCCAAGATCGATCGGACCATGGGCGAGTACCTCGCGCGCAATCAGGTCAGTCAGTTCGCTTGCAGCGAGACCCAGAAGTTTGGTCACGTGACCTACTTCTGGAACGGCAATCGGTCCGGAATGTTCGATGAGGTCTACGAAGAGTACGTCGAGGTTCCGAGTGATGTCGTTCCGTTCGAGCAACGACCCTGGATGAAGGCAGCGGAAATCACCGACGCGACGCTCGTGGCCTTACAGCGCGGTGGTTTGCGCCACGCGCGCATCAACTACGCCAACGGCGACATGGTGGGTCACACCGGAAACCTCGACGCAGCCGTCATTGCCGTGGAGGCGGTTGATCTATCATTGGCGCGGATCATTCCCGTGATCGAGAAGCTGAACGGCGCGCTCATCGTCACCGCCGACCATGGCAATTGCGACGAGATGTTCGAGCTCGACAAGAAGTCGGGAGACTTCAAGCGCGACGCGGCTGGGCACTTGAGGAACAAGACGAGCCACACGCTCAACGCCGTCCCCTGTTACGTCTACGTGCCGGGCAACGACAGTCTGCGCCTCGATGATGGCGTCCAACACCCAGGCATCGCCAACATCTCCGCGACGACCTTCCAGCTACTCGGCTACGACCGCCCCGAAGGCTACGAGCCCTCGATTCTGATCGATCAGCGGTAGCGCAGCCGCAGCTTGATTCCGAGGAAGTCGGCGATTTGCTGCGCGTACGACCGGGGGATCAAGTCCAGCCGGCCTTCGACCACGGCGCGGGCCCGTGCATGGGGCTCGCCCTTGAGCGCGGGAAGCACGATTTGGCTCCAGGCGAAGAGTGTCTTGCCGTCAGCGCCCTTGAGGGCGAGGGTGAGCACGGGCTCGAGGCGCTTCTGGTAGGCGACCGAGGCAGTGCACAGCGCGGCGAACGTCCTGACGAGGCCATCCTTGCCAACGTCGTTGGCTTCTTCGAACGAGCTCTTGAGCACGTCGAGTTGTCGCGCGACTCGGGCCGGCGCGATGCGGGCGATGGCGGGGAGCGCTTCGGCCGACGTTTGAACGACGCGCTTGTTCGACGACGAGATGCCCCTCGCGAACTTTGCTACGAGCGGCACGACGAGCTCAGGCTTGGTCGCGATGATCTCGCTGAGCACGCGCGCGGATTGCGTCGCAGCCGTTCGGGGACCTTCCATCATGGTCTCGCCATGCTCCGCGATCTTCGATTGCGGGCTTTCGTCTGCGAGGATTTTCTGAGCTGCGGCCCCGGCACCGCCGCCGGCTGCTTTCTTGCCCGGCTTTTCCTCGGCAGCGTCCGTCTCTTCGTTCGTGCTCGTTTTCTTGGTCGTCATTCGGGTCCTTGAAGTGCTTCAACGATTTGCGGGAGGGAGACTTCGTAACGCCACGAGGTGCCTCGGTGTCCGCCTTCATACTCCTCGTAGTGAACGGGCAAGCCATGCTTGTAGAGCGCGTCCTTGAGCATCCGCGCTGCGAAGTGTAGCCCGTGCTCATCCCTGTTGCCTGCGTCGACGTAAATAAGCGACATCGTTTGCAAAGCCGCCACAGAGACCTCGATCCGTCGAAGTGGATCGTGCTCCAGCCACCTCGTCCAGACCTCATCACGGAGCTCTCCTGTGGCGGGGTCCATCGGAATGTGGGCAAAGGGAAAGCTGGTGGTGTCGGGCGAATATGCGGCGCTCGCAGCGAGCACGAAGATCGCGTCGAACTGGGATGCATTTTTGGGACCAGCCAGGGGGATCTCTTCGGCGAACGCTCGGAGTCCACCCGCGAGGTCGATGGCGATCGCTGCGCTCGTGAGCATCGGTCGCATGCTGACGTCGAACGCCGCGTCGCCCGCGTGGCTCCCAATGACCGACACCACGTCGGGCCTGTCCATCCCGAGACGTAACGCGCCGAAGCCACCGGAGGAACGCCCCACCACGGCACGCGCCTCGCGTTTGGGGACGGTCAGGAACTCCGCGTCGACGAATGCGAATACCTCGTCGGCGAGATAGGTTTGGTAGCGTCCCGTTCCCTCTGAATCGATGAACTGCGATCCACCCCATCGATTGAAGCAGTCCGGAAGCACCAGGATCGCAGGCTTGCACTGCCCTTCGGCGATGAGCCGGTCGAAGAGCTCGATCGTGTTCGGCTTCCAGGGGCTCCAGCCTGCGATCGAGTGATTCGTCGACCCGAAGCCGGCGAGCATCATCAGCACTGGAAAGCGTTGCTTTTCATCGTACTGCGGTGGCAGGTAGACGTACAGGTCGCGTTTGCGCGGGTCTCCGAGCGGGTTGTCGCTCAGACAGAGGCTCTCGTGAGAAGTTCGAACGACCCGGCCCTGCATCGGCGGGCTTCGCATAGCACATTCGCGCTGCGGCGGCGGGAAATACAGCGATTCTCACTACATGCGATCGACCACGCCAATGCCCACGAGCCCGAGTCCCCGACGGATCTGCCTGGCGGTCAATGCCGTCAGACCCAGCCGGCTCTCTCTCGTCGCGCCCTCGGCGCCGAGCACCGGGCACTCGGCGTAGAATCCGTTGAATGCGCGCGCGAGCTCGTAGATGTGCTCGCACACGAGGTGCGGTTGGCTGCTCGAGCCCGCCTGATAGACGACGTCGGCGAACCGCAGCAGGTGCTTGCCAAGGGTGTGCTCGGCGGGCGCGTCGAGCATGATCGTTGCGCTAGCTGCCACTGCTTCCATGTCGACTCCGCCCTTCGCGAAGATCGAAGCGCAACGCGCATAGGCGTATTGCAGGTACGGACCGGCGTTGCCCTGGAACGAGATCATCTTGTCCCAGTCGAATTGGTAGTCGCTGAGCCGGTTCTGGCGGAGGTCTGCGTACTTCACAGCGCCGATGCCAACGACCCGCGACACTTCGTCAATTTCCTCGGGCCGAACCCGGAGGCGCCCTTCGGCGATTCCTTCATCGATTCGTTGCCGCGCGCGCTGCTTCGATTCGTCGAGCAGCGATGTCAGGGTGATCACATGCCCGCTCGCGTCCCGAGTCCGCAGTGGTTTGCCATCCTTACCGAGCACGGTGCCGAAGCCGATATGCTCGAGCTCCATGTCTGTGCCGAGCAGCTTCATCACGGCAAAGAGCTGCTGGAAGTGAAGACCTTGGCGATTGTCGACGACGTATAGCGCGCGATCGGCGTGGAAATGGTCTTTGCGGTACTGGACCGTGGCAATATCCGTCGTGGAGTAGAGAAACGCGCCGTCCTTCTTTCTCACGATGAACGGGGTCTTTTGTTTGCGGAGCGATTTCGGTGCGTCGTCGATCTCGTCCCAGAAGATGCACACGGCTCCGTCGTCCTCACGGGCGAGGCCCTGTTCGAGAAGAGCGTCGACCACGCCGGGAAGGGCGTCGTGGTAGGCGCTCTCGCCAAGCCACACGTCGAACGAGACGTCGAGCTCGGCGTAAACCGCTTCGAGGGTGCCGCGGCTGACCTCCACGAAGTGCTCCCAGAGCTTGCGGTTCTGTTCGTCGCCGCTTTGGAGCTTCGCGAGCTCCGCCCGTGCTCGTTCAGCGAAGACTTCGTCACTACTGGCACGTTCGGATGCGAGTTTGTACACGCGCTCGAGCTCTACGATCGGCTTGGCCAGCAGCGCGCTCTCATCGCCCCACTCGCGCATTCCGACGATCAGCAGCCCAAATTGCGTGCCCCAGTCACCGAGGTGATTGTCGCGCATCACGTCGTGACCCATGAACGACAAGATCCGTGCGATCGCGTCGCCGATGATGGTTGAGCGCAGATGTCCAACGTGCATCTGCTTGGCGATGTTCGGGCTCGAGAAGTCGACGATGATCTTCGAAACTTCTTCCACGGCGGGCACCCCGTCGCGCGGGACGTCACGGAGCGATTCGGTGAGCTTCGACGCGACCCACGAGGGCGCGAGATGAATGTTGACGAAGCCAGGCCCCGCGACCTCGGCCTTCTCGATTGCGTCGACCCCCGCCAGGGCCTCGGCAATCGGCTGTGCGAGCTCTCGTGGAGGTTTCCCGAGCTCTTGGCCGAGCGGCATGGCTCCGTTGATCTGGAAGTCGCCAAACTTCGGATCCTGCGTCGGCCGAACCATCGCCGGGCGAGGCCCATCGAGGTGCAGGGCCTTCTCGATGGCTTCAGAGCCGAGGGACTCGAGGTAGCGCTCGAGGAGCATGGGCGGAGGGATACGGGGTAGCCGCCCAGGATGCCAGTTGCCGCTTGAGATCTCGGGCCCCGGGCCTCGAGCCCCGCGACCCGTTTGCCCCGATGCTCGAGGAAGGACGCCGCGCCATCCGGCGAATTGGCGAGTTTGTGAACGATCGCACAGCCGAGTAGGCCTATCGCCGACTTGACGTAAACCCCGTTTGCCCTCAGTTTTCTTACAGTAGGCATCCATCAGGGCCTTTACCCGTAATCACGCGCAATCACACTCAAGCCCGAGGGTGACCGACTCGAACATTGGAGGCTGATGTGGCGCAAGCAATCAACCGCTATCGTGCGGATCTACGAGACTTTCGTTTCCTATTTTTCGAGCAGTTCGATCTGCCTGCGGTCCTCGGGAAGGAACCCTACGCCGAGTGGAGCCCGGACGAGTGCAACATGGTGCTCGAGGAGCTGTATCGCTTCGTTTGCGATGTGACCGGCCCCCTCAACGGCAGCGGGGACGCGCAGGGCTGTCGAATCGAGGACGGCCGCGTCATTACGCCTGACGGTTTCAAGGAGGCCTGGGACAAGCTCTGGGAAGCTGGCTGGCGCACGATCTCCTCACCTTCGCGCTGGGGCGGCCAGGGCGCGCCGCACATGATCGGCTCCTTCGTCGAAGAGATGCTCTGCGGCGCGAACGCCTCGTTCGCGATGTACACCGGCCTCACGCTGACGGCGGCCGAGCTCATCATGGATTTTGCCACCGAGGAGCAGAAGAAAAAGTACGTGCCCAAAATGATGAGCGGCGAGTGGACCGGCACGATGTGTCTCACCGAGTCGCAGGCCGGCTCCGATGTGGGCGCCGCGACGACCAGCGCGACGCGTAACGACGACGGCACCTACAACATCCGCGGCACCAAGATCTTCATCAGCGCTGGCGACAACGACCTCGGCACCAACGTGGTGCATCTAGTCCTTGCGCGCATCGAAGGCGCAGAGCCCGGCACCAAGGGCCTGTCGCTCTTCCTCGTGCCCCGAGTTCGCATCAATGAGGACGGCTCGCTTGGCGAGCTCAACGACGTGACCGTTCCCTCGATCGAACACAAGATGGGCATCAACGCTTCGGCCACCTGCGTGGTGCAGTTCGGCGACGAAGACAGCAGCATTGGCGAGGTCGTCGGTGGCGTCGAGCACCAGGGCATTCGCCAGATGTTCCACATGATGAACGCTGCTCGCATCGGCGTTGGCATTCAGGGCCTGTCCGTGGCTTCTGGTTCGTACCTCAGCGCGCTCGAGTACGCGCGTGAGCGCAAGCAGGGCGCTAGCATCAAGCAGTTCAAGGACGCCAGCGCGCCCCGCGTGCCGATCATCGAGCACCCAAACATTCGCCGTGACCTGTTGGCGATGAAGGCACGCGTCGAGGGCATTCGCGCCCTCGTCATGAAGCTTTCGAGCCACGGCGATCGCTTGGCGGCGATCCGGGGCAAGGACGACGAGTCCGAGGCGTACCACAAGGGCCAGGTCGATCTTCTGACCCCCCTCGTGAAGGCGCACGGCACCGATGCCGGGTTCGAGGTGTCGAGCCGGGCGATTCAGATTTTCGGCGGCCACGGCTTCCTCCAGGACCATCCGGTCGAGCAGTACTGCCGCGACGCGAAGATCTTCCAGATCTACGAGGGCACCAACTTCATTCAGTCGATGGACCTGGTCAGCCGTAAGCTCGGCCAAGGCGGCGGCGCCAACACGCAAGCGTTCCTGACGGATATCCAGAGCTTCATTACCGGGAACAAGGACACGCCGGAGCTCGAGGATGGCATCGGTCACCTTCAGGTTGCGCACGAAGCGGTCGCCGCGTCGGTGATGCAGTTCATCGGTTGGTTCAAGGGTGGCAAGCTCGAGCATATCCCGCTCGCTGCCGAGGACTTCCTCAACATCATGAGTGATCTGGCGGTTGGTTGGTTGCTGCTGGACCAGGCTGCGATCGCACTGAAGAAGCTGCCAGAGACGTCCGAGACGCATCCGGACCACGCGTTCTATACCGGCAAGAAGTTCGCCGCCCAGTACTTCGCGAACAACGTGCTCACGACCTTGCCGAGCCGCACGCAGCGCTTGAGCAAGATCGATACGCTTCCCGTCGAAATCCCCGACGAAGCGTTCGCGACCGTCTAAGCCAGCCAGGCCTAGTTTTTGGCTTGGCAGTCGGCGCAGACGCCATAGAGCTCGAGCTTGTGGCGCACGAGCTTGAAGCCCAGATTTTCGGCCACTTTGTGCTGCAGATCTTCGATGGCGTCGTCCTCGAACTCGATGATTTTCTCGCATTCGAGGCAGATCAAATGGTCGTGGTGCTCATCTTTCCAGGCGACCTCGTAGCGGGACACCCCGTCGCCGAAGTGGCGCTCAAACGCGAGCCCACACTCCTTGAGGAGCTTGAGGGTGCGGTATACCGTTGCGTACCCTATCCGGGGCTCCTCGAGGCGCACTCTGTCGAGCAAGTCCTCGATGGAGAGGTGCTCCGTGCTGGCGAAGAACATCTCGGTGACGAGGCGCCGCTGCTCGGTCGACCGCAGACCATGCTTGGTCATGTAGTCGTTCAAACGAGCACGGAGTTGCTCGACGTCGTGTTCGGCGGTGGCTCCCATTTGCGCTCTATACCCTAACCGTTCCTAAGGTAACATCCCGAGCTTGTCCATCCCCATGACCGCGCCAGACCGACAATTCGAGCGTTTCGCTTGGGCGCTCCGACTGTCGCCTTTGCTCGTTGCGATCATTCTCGCGGCACTTTGGGTGGCCGGCGCTCCGTCGCCGATTCCGGATCTTCGCTTGAGTGCGCCGCGGGTTGCGCGTCCCGGGACGACGATCGGGATTCGCGCATGGCAGGTGGACGAGGACGGCGAAGGGTACACCGTCATCGTCGCGCCCGCAGTCACCGTCGAGCTTCGCAACGCGGCCGGCATGACACTTGCGAAGACAGAGTTGGCAAAGTCGCTCGTGCAAGGCAGGGAGGGCCAGCTGCAGATCCCCGAAGGGCTCGACGAAGTGCTCTCGTTGGTTGCGCTCGCCGAGATCGATGGCGGCACGGTTTCCGTCGAACGGAGCCTCTACGTGCGGGAGTCGATCGAGTCGCGTCTGCCGAAGGGCCGCGCGGTCAACGCGTTTCAGGTCTACGAGCTAGGCCCAATCCGCCTCTCCGGTTCGAGGGATGAGGCAACGGTGATCGACCCGCGCGTGGAGGAAGGAGCTTGCGTCCCGGGTCTACGTTGTTGGCTTCTGGTATGGGTCGGCGACGCTGAGGGCGTCGTGCGGCTGCGTCCCCTTGCCGGCGTTCGGGTCGAGTCGGGTGCCGCCCCGTCGTCCAACGGCTTCGTACGGTTCCCACTCGTCGTCGCAGGCAGTGAAGGGCGCGTCGATGTCGAGGCGCTCGATGCAGGTGGTGCCGTGATCGCCGCCCGCGAAGTGCGACTCCCTGTGGTACCAGGAGGCATCCTTGCGCGCGCGTCGGCGGACGATGGGCGTACCCGCGTCGAGTGGGAGCAGCTCGGCGGACCCAGGCCCGTGCTGGTCGACGTCTTTCAGGGGCGTCGATGGACAAATGCCTTCTCCCTCGCTCCGGATGACCCCTATCTTCCCTCTCTCGGCCCGGGTGTCTGGCGTGTTCAAGTCCGATCCGATCTGTTCTCGGACAATACGGCCGGCGCGTCCTATCTCGTCGTGGCCGACCCCGACGGCCCGGGCCGGGCACGCCAGGCAGCCGATGCCGTCTTGACTGAGGCGGCTCGCGCGGGTCTGGATCCACTGGCCGTAGCGATCATCGAAGGCGCTCTTTCCGAAGCTCGTGTCGAGGATCTCCTGCGCGCCTTGTTCGCAGTTCCGAGCTTCGACGCCGTCTCGATTGGGCCCGGGCTGAGCGCTCGCATCGGGGTGGACGAAACGCTCGAACGGGAGCAGGAGCTCAGGAGCTGGCTGGCTGCTGCCGCGATCCTGCTCATCGGTTTGATGGTCAGCATGGTGTTGCTGCGCATCGAGCTCCTCGCACAGGCGCGCGCGCGCCAACTCCTCGAACACCTCGGCGACGAGGTCCCGCCCGCGCGCCAAGCAGCCTCCTCGGGCCGCGGTTTGTGGGCGTTCGTGCTCTTGGTCTTCGTGCTGATGGCGGTACTCGCTCTCTCTAAGCGTTGGTTTTGACTGGCGTTTGCGCGCCTCCCCTGACCGACCTAGATTGCATCGGTGTTCAAATCGGTCCTGAAGAAGGTGCTTGGCACCAAACACGAACGCGAAGTGAAGCGCATCCAGCCCATGGTTGCTGCGATCTCGGCGCGCGAAGACGAGACGAAGAAGTTATCTGATGCGCAGCTCCGCGGCAAAACCGCAGAGTTTCGGCAGCAACTCGACAACGGCGCTTCGCTCGATGACTTGCTGGTCCCCGCGTACGCCGTGGTCCGTGAGGCGGGCAAGCGCGTGCTCGGAATGCGCCACTACGACGTGCAGCTCGTCGGCGGTGTCGTGCTGCACCAGGGCAAGATCGCCGAAATGAAAACAGGTGAAGGTAAGACGCTCGTCGCGACGCTCCCCTGTTACCTGAACGGGCTCGAGGGCAAGGGCGTGCACGTCGTGACGGTCAACGATTACCTCGCGAGTCGCGACGCCGAGTGGATGGGCAAGCTCTACAGCTTCCTCGGGCTGAGCACCGGCGTCGTCGTTCCCGGTCAGAGCAACCAGGTCAAGAAGCGCGCGTACAACTGTGACATCACCTACGGCCAGAACAACGAGTTCGGCTTCGATTACATGCGCGACAACATGAAGTTCAGCATCTACGACTATGTTCAGCGTGATCTGAACTACGCGATCGTCGATGAGGTGGACTCCATCCTGATCGACGAGGCACGCACGCCGTTGATCATCAGCGGTCCCGGCGAGACCGCGAGCGACAAGTACGAGATGATCAACGAGATCATCCCGCGGCTGCGCAAAGACGAGCACTACGACCTAGACGAGAAGAATCGCAGCGTGACGCTCACCGAAAACGGTATGGAGGGCGCACAGGAACTGCTTGGTGGCCGTGGGCTGCTCGCCGGCGACGGCACGAACCTGTACGACCCGGCCAACCTCGAGACGCTTCACATCTTGCAGCAGTGCCTACGGGCTCATGCCCTCTATCATCGCGACCAGCACTACATGGTCACCGAGGATGGCAAGGTGATGATCATCGACGAGTTCACCGGCCGCGTGCTTCCAGGCCGGCGATGGTCGGACGGTCTTCACCAGGCGGTCGAGGCGAAAGAGCGCGTTCTGATCGAGAGCGAGAATCTCACACTGGCGACGATTTCGTTTCAGAATCTCTTCCGGCTTTACAAGAAGCTGGCCGGCATGACTGGCACCGCCGACACCGAAGCGACCGAGTTTCACAACATTTACGAGCTCGACGTCGTCGTCATCCCAACCGATCAGCCGATCGCTCGCGTCGATGAAGAGGACCTGATTTACAAGACCGAACGCGAGAAGTTCCGAGCGCTTTGCCTGGAGATCGAAGCGTCGCACAAGCGGGGGCAACCGGTGCTCGTCGGCACGACCAGTGTTGAAAAGTCGGATGCGGTCGCCCACTTCCTCGACCGCCAGGGTGTCCCGCACCACGTACTCAACGCCAAGCAGCACGAGAGGGAGGCCTATATTGTCGCTCAGGCGGGTACGTCGGGCGCAGTGACGGTAGCCACCAACATGGCGGGTCGAGGCACCGACATCGTGCTCGGCGGCAATCCTCAAATGCTCGCTCGCATCGAGGTGCTGGAGAACGCCTCGGAGGACGTGTTGTCCGACCCGGAGCGACGTGATGCCGCCATTGCCAAAGCAATCGAGCAGCTCATCACCAAATGCAAAGAGGACGCCAAGAAAGTCAAAGCGGCGGGCGGCCTCCAAATCATCGGCACCGAGCGCCATGAATCGCGGCGAATCGACAACCAGCTTCGTGGACGGTCGGGCCGTCAGGGCGATGCCGGTTCCTCGCGCTTCTTCCTCTCGCTCGAAGACGACCTGATGCGGATTTTCGCTGGCGAGCGCGTCCAGGCCATGATGGACCGGCTTGGAATGGAAGAAGACGTTCCGATCGAGCATCGCTGGGTGACGCGTGCCGTCGAAAACGCGCAGGTGAAAGTCGAAGAGCGCAACTTCGACGTTCGAAAGCACCTGCTCGAGTACGACGATGTGATGAATCAGCAGCGCAAGAGCATGTACGCGCTGCGAAAGCAGGTCTTGCGTGGCGAGTACCGAACCGTGCCGACCGACGATGAACGCAAGGCCGGCGTAGAGCCAGTCCTGCTGGTCGACGGGCTCGACGTCGCGCTCTTATCGCGAGTTACGAAGGTGCTCGAGAACATGGTGAAGTTCCATTCCTATCCGTTGCCGGATGCGGGCCTCACCCAGGACGAGGTGCCTGCGCACCGCAAGAGGGCGAGGGAGTCCGACCTTTCGACACTGATCGATGTGCGGGTCCAGCTACTCGAAAAGGACATCTACGTCTGGTTCGGTTGCGCTGTGCCGCTCGAAGACTTCCGCAAGGATCCGCAAGGCGCTTACAAACATCTCGAACATGCGGTCGGCATGTCGCTGAGCGAGCAGAAAGAACGCCTGCTCGATTTGATCGACGAGATCGTCACTACGATGACCGACCACGCGTGCCCGCCTGGCAAGCACTACGAGGACTGGGACCTCGAGGGGCTCGAGCACGCCTACAAAGAGCAGTTCGCGATCGATGCGACCGGTATTCACGAGATCAGCGACCGGGAGGAGCTCCTTCGCAAACTCTACGCAGACGCAGCCGCCGTGCTGGAACGTAAGGAACAGGAGTTCGGCACCGAGAACTTCCTCCGATTGTTTCGTGACTTGTATCTCCAAGAGATCGACAAGCAGTGGATGGACCACCTGCAGGGGATGGATCATCTTCGCGACGGTATCGGGCTACGCGGCTACGGACAGCGCGATCCGAAGAAGGAATACCAGCGCGAGGGCTTCGACATGTACCTGGAGATGGTGCAGAGCGTGAAGTCGTCGGTCACCCTCGGGATGTTCACCGTCGAGCGAGCGGGCGAGGAAGAATTGCAGCGGCTCGAGGAGCAACGCCGCCAGGCGACGGAAAAGCGTCAGCGACAGATCCGTGCGAGCCATCAGGGCGAGGGCCCTGCTGCTGGCGGCCAACAGCAGCAGCCCGGCCCCAGCAGGCAGGCTCGCCGGGCAGCGGCAAGACGGGGCCGCCGTGCTGGTGGCGCTGCTACCCAGGCGGGAGCGCCGCCTCCGCAGCAGCCCCCGGCAGCGCAGCAGGCAACGGTCAAGCGCCACCATCCGAAGATCGGCCGCAACGACCCGTGCTACTGCGGCAGCGGCAAGAAGTACAAGAACTGCCACTACCGCGCAGACCAGGCCGCAGCCTCGCCGCAGTAACCTCCTTCTGGTAATAGGCACGCCATGAGCGGACGGGTGAAGGGGTTTCGCTTCGCTGGCCTGCACGGCGGGGTCAAAGCGGATGACGCGTTGGACCTGGGGTTGGTGTTCGCGGACGAACCCGCGGTCGCCTCAGGGGTATTCACGAAGAACCGTGTGCGTGCGGCACCCGTCGTGATCAGCGAGCGCCGCCTGAAGAGCGGGCTTTGTCAGGCGATCCTGGTCAACAGCGGCAACGCAAACGCGTGCACCGGCAAGCAGGGGCAGCAAGCAGCATTGGCGTTGACGCGCGCCGTTGCAGCATCGCTCCGTGTGCCGGCCGCGCTGGTCGTCCCAGCTTCGACGGGCGTCATCGGCGTGCAACTCCCTCGTGAGAACATCGAGAAGGCGATCCCGGCGCTCGTCGCGAACCTGTCCGAGGCCGGTGCAACACGGTTTGCCCGCGCAATCATGACCACCGACCGTGGTCCAAAGGTCGCGCAAGCCGAGATCAAGGTCGGGCGAACGACATGCCGCGTGCTCGGCATCGCCAAGGGTGCCGGAATGATACATCCGAACATGGCAACGACGCTTGCATTCGTCGCCACAGACGCGCCCCTGCGGCGGACGACACTTTCGAGATTCTTGCGTCAGTCGACAGAGGTCACCTTCAATCGCGCGACCGTCGACGGCGACACCAGCACCAACGACTCGATTTACGCGCTCGCGTCCGGCACAGCCACGAATCGGTTGATCGAAGAAAAGAGCGCGGCAGGGCGGCGGTTCGTCGACGCGCTCACCGAGGTGCTCGAGTCGCTCGCAAAGAAGATCGTAGCCGACGGAGAGGGCGCGGAGCACCTGGTCCGGATCGAGGTCCGTGGCGCTCGAACCAACGGGGATGCCGTGCAGGTCGCTCGCACGATCGCCAGCTCCCAACTGGTCAAGACTGCCCTTTACGGCTGCGACCCGAACTGGGGACGTATCCTCGCCGCGGCGGGCCGTTCGGGGGCACGTTTCAATCCTGATCACGTCTCGGTGAAATTTGGCGACGTTCTGATTTTCGAGCGTGGGACGCCCGTCATGACCGCGAAAACAGAGGCCAGAGCCGTAGCGACGATGAAGCGCCCCGAGTATGCGATCTCGGTGACGGTCGGACCTGGGCGCGGCCTTGGTCATTATTGGACCTGCGACCTCGGTCACGAGTACGTTCGAATCAACGCCGACTACCGGACGTGATTAATACCATGCTGCGCAAATCGATTTTCCTTTGTGCCATGCTGCTTGCATTCCACGCGACGGCTGGTGCCGAAAAAGACAACGCCCACCCCGAGGGCGCACCAGCCGCCGAGGAGGCCAAGCCGGAGCGCCTGTGCATCAGGAGCAAGAAGCTCGAGCTCGTCGCGAGCCAGTTGGCGGACCTTCAGCACATTCCGCCATCGCCAGAGCTCATTCGCACCGCTCGCGAGGCAGGGGTCGATGCGAACCCGGTCTACGCGAAGTTCGGCGTCACCGGAGAGTTCGACAGCTTCAAGACTTGGCTCGAGGACCTGAAGGAGACCGCCGACGCGCCGCTGATCTGTGGACGCGGCCGTTCCGGACAACGCATCGTTCTGGTCGCGGCCATCCGGGCTGGCGCGCTCGAGCTCACCGGCAAACACAGCCTGCACGCCGAAGTCATCGAAGATTTCCGGGATCCTTACTTGGTGGTGCGAGACTCTAAGGGTTCTTCGCGACGCATTTCGGTCGACGGAGGAGAGTTCGGAGCAACGATCACGCTCCCCCTCGAGTGGGGCCGTCCGCTTTTCGTGCAGTTAGTGGCAACGGGGCCGAACGGACCGCGTCCGGTCGCCGAGCGCTGGGTAGGCAAGATCCCGGAAGGCGCACCCACGCGACACGCCTCACAATCACCGGAGGCGTGGCTGATGCAGCTACGACGTGGAGCCGGTGCGCGTTCATTGCGTTCAAATCGCCTGCTGAGCCGAGAGGCGACGAGCCACGCACAAATGGTGTGCGACTCCGGGAGGCTTGGCCACGAGCTCGACATGGACGGCGACCCCGAAGCTCGGTTGCTCAAGCGAGGTATCGAAGCGCGTGTCATCGGTGAGGCCGTGGCGCGAGCGGCAACGATGCGGGAAGCGCTCCACGGCATCGAGGACAGCCCGAGCCATCGGATGACAGTTACCGACCCGCGATTCACCGACGCCGGCTACGGCAAGGCCAAAGACGACAAGGGGCGCACCTGTGCGGTCATCCTGTTGGCGTCTTGGCCGCGCAAGGTGCCCTGAGCTCAGGGCGCTACTGAGACGCGCTCTTTGATCCGGCTGGACGTCGCCTGGTATGCGGCTACGAGAACCTGAGCGAGCGCCATCCCCGCGATGATCGTTCCCACCACGCCAGTGACGATAGTGGCGATCGTGGGACCCTCGATGTTCCTCTGCATTGGCAGAAGCGGCCAGAGCTCGTTCGCGACGAGGAGCCCGATGTGCGCCGCGTAGAGGATGAGCAGTGCGACGCCCCAAACATGGGAGCCACCGCGCGTGCTGTTGTCCATGAAGGCCATCAGCGAGAGCAGGGCGAGCAGGCCGAATGTCATGTGGCTGACAGCGGGTGCCCAGGATTGCCAGTCGCCCTCCAGCGTCACTAGGTTCTCGTGGCCACCGGACACGAAAAACCAGGCGCCCAAGGCCACGACGCCAAACGTCACTGCCACTCGTGCGAGGCGCGCGCCCCTGTAGTACGCACGGAAAAGCAGGCTCCCGCTGAGGAGAATCGTCGCCCCGGTGAGCAGGATGCCCTCGGGTGCGATGCCCTGAAGCGACTGCTGCCAGAGCGCAACCCCAGTTGCGATCAAGGCGACCAGGAACAGTCCCATCGCTCGACCCCGGTACGACATCGGTGTGACGGCCAAGGTCGCCATCGTGATGAGCAGCGCCAAAGAGACAAATGTCAACGGATGTACGCCGCCCATGAGCAACACCCCGAGCGCAGCGATGGCGCTCAGCGCGACTGTCGCGCGGCGTAGCGCTTTCTCACCCGGGCTCGATGGACGCATCTGTTCGCGCAGCAGGTCCGACGCGAGGATCGGCGGCCCCGGCGGAACCGGCATGTTCGGGAGGCTCGTGTCGCGATCCGGAGCGGATGTTCGAGGCGCGTCTGCTTGCGTCTCCACCGCCACAGCCTCTTCGCGGCGCTGGCTCGCCGTGCCGTTTTTCTTTCGATGAAGCGGCAAGACCGGCGCCGGTTCGCTTTGTGGTTCCCGCTCGCGGATGGCCGTGCGGTTGGGGTCGGTACCTGGACGCTCCGTGAGCTCGGGGTCGGACAACGCAACCACCGCGACCGCCCGAGCCGACGCCGCTGTTGCGCTCGGCGGCGGGAACGTAGCGCTCACTAGATTGCGCGCGCTCTGCACACTGCTCAGCTTCGACTCTCGCGAGATCGGCACCACGGGCTTCCGACCGGGCACAGGCTCGCCGCATGTGCCGCAGAAAGCATCCGTTCTCAGCACTCTACCGTTGCAGCTCTTGCACTCTGGCATCGGGTCCGGCCTGTCCGGTTGCTCAGATCATACGCGGGAGGACCCACGTATTTCAACCGGCGCAGTAGGGAGATGTGTGCTCATCGGCGCGTGCGCTCTCGCTGTTGCGCCAACCACGACAATCCACTGCGGCTCTATGACAGAAATGTCCTACCGATATGCCTACGGGTGACAAAAACCCTGGTTTTTTACCCGCTGACAAGTTGGCACTGCGATTGCAGTATACCCAGTCGCTTGCTTAAGACCCTCGCCGCGCACTTTCCAGCTTGCCCGGCATCCGCGCGGCGATGGGTCGTCCTTAACTCTGCCATTCAGGCAATTTCGACTTGGCTTACTTACCCTAGCTTTTTCACTGTAGCATCGATTCTTGGGTCTGAAATGGGTCACCAATTGGTGGCCCATTTTGCTTTTAAGCGTGAAATTCCTGCTCGGAGATCCCTAACCGACGTCCTGTAGGGCGTCCTTGGCCCAAAGCTTCTGTTTCTTGAGTTGCTGGAGCTCCAGCTCTTCGCTCGGCGTGAGACTCAGCCGCCCGTCGAGCGCATCGATCCGCTCCGCGAGCCGGGCATGCTTCTGTTGCAGGTGCGACTTTTGTCGCTCCGCTGGGATGATTCGAGCGTGGTGCTTGGACATGTCACCTCCGAGGTGTTGACGGGGTTCGCAAGCTAACCAAGTCACATGGGGGCACGAGTCAAAGCCCCTGTTCACATCCTAAGGATCTAACCGGTAATGATCAATCCCACTTTAGGCGGATTTATGGTTGCCTTGTGTAGGCCCCTTCAGGATGAATACTGCGCCCCCAGGAGCGTTCTGGACTTTGATGATCTCGAGAGTTGTGGCGATTGGCCTGGGCCTTACGCTGATCGCGATTGGCCCGGGCGTTGCTGCCCAGGAGGGTGAGCCGCTCGACGCGGCAATGGTCGTTGGCCTGGTTCAGTCGTTCTATGACCAAACCAAGACCTTACAGGCTGAGTTCGAGCAAACCCGCTATACCCGGCTCTACGATCGTTACGATCGCGCCACAGGGAAGGTCGTTTTCAAGAAACCCGGGATGATGCGTTGGGACTACGCCGAGCCAAACGGGCAGGTTTTCGTCAGCAACGGGAAGAAGCTGTTGATCTATCAGCCGCCCGAGGAAGGCGAAAAGCGCGGCCAGCTCATCGAGCGCGCGGTCGACGAGGACCAACTCCCGTCGGCGTTTTCGTTTCTGATCGGTGGCGGCAACCTCGAGAAAGATTTCGAAGTTCGCCTCCTCGAGCACGGCAACGACAAGTTCAAAGACGGTTACGTCCTGCAGCTCATTCCACGAAGGCCTACACCTAACTACGAGCAACTGGTCTTCTACGTGCGGACGCTGACCCACGGTGGTAAGCGCGCCGGCGTCGTGCAACGGGTTCTGATCATCGACTCGGCAGGTAACCGTAACCGTTTCGACTTCTCCAAGATCAAGTTCAACCGTGACGTTCCTGACAAGCGCTTCAGCTACCGCCCGCCGAAGGGGACCGACAAGGTTAATCCCTGAGCGCCTGCTCGGTTGCGTGGCCGGTTCGAAGCTTGCGGATTGCTCGGCTGAGGGCCGCGCGATCGTTCGGTGGGACGAGGAGCGTGCCGGTGTGATCCCGCAGCTGGTCCGGGATCGTGCCCAGGTCGGTCGCGATGATCGGCAGGGCGCGCGCTTTGGCCTCGAAGAGCACGGTGGGCAGGCCGTCTTCTGGGCCGGAGGGCACCACGATGGCGTCGCAGGCCTGCAGGAGCGCTTCTTTTCGTTCGCCGGCAACCCAGCCCTCGAAGCTTGCATCAATCTCGAGATGTTGCGCGAGAGCGCGAAGCTTGCCGCGTTCGGGACCGTCCCCGGCGATGCGGAGGCTGATCGGTTCCGGGAGGGCAGCGACTGCGTGAAGAAGCTCGTCTAGGCCTTTGACAGGGACGAGGCGTCCCAAGTAGAGCAGCGTGAACCCTTCGATGTCGAGGCGGCGTCTCAGGTCAGAGCGACTCTCTGGCAATGGGTGAGGTGGCTCGATCGGCATCGGGCCCAGATGGCTGCTCACGACTGACGGTTCGAGGCCGGCCGTTCGGAAAAAGCGATCGCGAAGCGGGGGGCTTAGAAACCACATCGAGGTGGCCCCCGTGACGATCCCGCGCGCGACGGCTCGACCCCCAGGCATTCTTGAAAGCCAGCGGATGTCGGTCGCGTGGCAGATGCTGAGATGCGCGCGGCTCGCTGCCGTCCTCGAAGCGACCCAGCCGCTCGGAATGCACCAAGAGCTCAGCAAGGCGTCACAATCGGCAAGGTCTCGCTTCGAAGCGCGATAGAGCGCAGCCGCGAAGCTCGCCGCGCCTACCCACCTCGCCGGCCGCAAGCGCATATTGTCTGGCGCCCCGCTGCCGTAGAACGTCTGCTGCAAAGCGCGCGGACGAGCGTACGGCACCCAGATCACCTCGATGCCCGGCCATCGGGGGACCGGGCGAGGATGACGCGGCTCGGGAGCCAACACCCGAACCGTATGACCCTGTTCGACCAGCCCGCGCGCCAAGGTCAGGAGGAAGGAGCCGCTACAGTCTCCTTCGAAGCGCGGAAAGCCAGTCGTGAGGAGGCCGACTTTCATCTCGGACGCGCCTCACTCCACGGTGACGGTCTTGGCAAGATTGCGAGGCTGGTCGACATCGGTGCCCTTGTGGTCCGCTACGCAATACGCGTAGAGCTGCAGGGGCACAACCGTGACGAATGGGCTGAGCGCCTCGTGCGTTGGGGCGACCTCGACGAAGCGATCACACAGGGACTGCCCCTGCGTGTCGCCTACCGTCGTCACGCCAATGATCTTCGCTTCGCGTGCCCGCGCTTCTTGCATGTTGCTCGACACGCGCTCGTAGTGTCGGTCTTTGGGCATGAGCACCACGACCGGCACGTGCGAATCGAGCAACGCGATGGGCCCGTGCTTCATCTCGCCGGCGGCGTAGCCTTCGGCGTGGACGTAAGAAATCTCCTTGAGCTTGAGAGCGCCTTCGAGCGCCATCGGGAAGCTGAGGCCGCGGCCGAGGAAGAGCACATCGCGAGCCTCAGAGAAATCACGCACGATGTCAGAGATCACCAAGTGCGTCTCTCGTAGCCGTTCTGCGATCACGTGTGGGATCCGCGCCAGCCCCTCGACCAGCTCGGTGGCCTGCGCATCGTCGATCGTTCCACGCCGCCGGCCCAGCCAGATGCTGAACATCAACAGGTTGGCAAGCTGAGTCATGAAACACTTGGTCGAGGCGACGCCGATTTCGGGCCCAGCGTGCGTATAGAAGCTCGCATCGGCCATGCGCGGGATCGCACTGCCATTGACGTTGGCGATCGCGAGGACCTTAGCTCCGCTTTCCTTGGCTTGTTTGACGGCCATGAGCGTGTCGATCGTCGCGCCCGACTGACTCACCGCGATCACCAGGTCGCCTTCACCGACGACGGCGTCGCGACCGCGGAACTCGCTTGCAAGCTCCGCGATCGTCGGCACCTTCGCAAGTTCTTCGAGCCAGTACCGCCCAGCGATGGTCGCGTGATGGCTGGTTCCGCAGGCCAGAAGGATCACGCGGTCGATGCGCTTGGCGTCGTCCTCGCTCAGACCAATTTCGGGCGTCGAGATGTCGGCATTCTCGCGGTCGAGCCGGCCGCGCAGGGTGTCTTCGAGCGCGCGTGGCTGCTCGAAGATCTCCTTCAGCATGAAGTGCTTGTAACCGGCCTTCTCGGCCATGACTGGCGACCAGGAGATGCTCCGCGGGCGCCGGCTCACGGGAGTGCCGTCGAGCTTCGTAAGCGTGAAGCCCTCGGCCTCGAGCACGGCGATCTCGCCGTCCTCGAGAAACACCATCTGGTTGGTGTACGGAAGCAGCGCCGGAATGTCGCTCGCGCAGTACGTTGCGCCCTTGGACACACCGATCACGAGAGGGGACGCGTTCTTCGCCACCACGATGCGGTTAGGCTCTTTCTCTGAGAGGACCGCGATTGCGTAGGCGCCTTCCACGTGTCCGAGTGAGCGGCGAATTGCAGTGACCATGTCGTGGCCCGCCTGGGTTTCACGGTGAATCAAGTGGGCGATGATTTCGGTGTCGGTGTCGCTCGAGATGGTGGATCCGCCCGCCTCTAGCTCGCTGCGCAGCTCCAAGTGGTTTTCGATGATGCCGTTGTGCACGACCGCAATGGGGCCGGCGACGTGCGGGTGCGCGTTGACTTCCGAAGGGCGGCCGTGGGTAGCCCACCGGGTGTGTCCGATCCCGACCGTACCGGTGAGGCCTTCTTGGGCGAGCGCCTTCTCGAGGTTGCGGAGCTTACCGACCGCCCGGACGATCTTGATGCCGTCGTCTGCGTGGACGGCAAGTCCCGCAGAATCATAACCCCGATATTCTAGACGGCGAAGCCCGTCGAGCAGGATCGGTGTCGCCTCTTCGGCACCTACGTGACCGACGATTCCGCACATGTTTCGACTCTAGTCGATGGGACCGCGCGGCGCACCAGTGGCGCCTGATTTGGGTCGCCTGTCTTCGAACTTGGCTTTGACCTCGCCGTCGGGGGAGACCACGGTCACGGGCCCGAATTGCTGAAGTGACTGCGCAAAATCCGCCGCCTGGCCGACGATCACCACCAACGAGTCCTTCGGCCGGATGTAGCTGCGCGCGACGTACCGCGCCTCGGATGAGCTGGTCTCGCGGATCCACTGGCGGTAGTGGTCCCAGTAGTCATCGGGGAGCCCAAAGGTCCGGAGCTCGACCACGAGATCGGAGAGCTTACCCGGCGTGTCGACCTTTAGGGGGAACGAGTCGCTCAAGTAGCGCTTCGCATTGACCAGCTCCTGAGGTTCTGCCGGCTCCTGGTTGATGCGCGTGAGGTGCTCGAAGAACGCGCCGATCGCTTCGGTAGTGACCTCGGTTCGGACGGAGGCATAAGCGACGAACGGGCCGATATCCACACGTGCGCCGATCGAGCTGTACGCGCCGTACGTCAGGCTTCGTTTCTCCCGCAGGTCCATGAAGAGCCGCGACGCCGCAGAGCCCCCAAGCACCTGATTCGAGACCATGAGCGGGATCCACTCGCGGTCGGCTCGTGCGATCGCCAGGTTGCCCATGTAGATGACCGACTGCACCGACCCGGGGCGATCGACCACCAGGATGTTGCGGTCGGTGGGTTGCGGCGGCTCGCCGTAGGTCGGTACCGCGCGCTTGCCGGTTCTCCAAGCGCCCAAGATCTTTTGTGCCGTCTCGGCGACGTGGTCGGGGTCGACAGCGCCAGCGACGACTAGGAACGCGTTCTTGCCGACGAAGTGCTCACGGTGCCAGCGCACCAAGTCCTGCCGCCGGACCCTCTTCACGGCCTGTGGGGTGGTATCGACCGTTCCGTAGGGATGCTGGCCGTACAGCTCGCGATAGAAAGTGCGTCGAGCGATGTACCGAGGCTCCCGCCCGGAGAGCGCCAGGCGGTCGAGCTCGCGTCGTTTGAGCTTCTCGAGCTCTTTGTTGCTGAAGGCAGGCGTGCTCGCGACTTCCGCGAGGATTGCCATGACCACATCGAAATGTTCGGCAAGCGCGCGAACGCCAACGTACGTGTTTTCCTCATCTGAGCTGGCCCAGAGATCGGCGCCCAGGAATTCGATCTCCTCGGCAATTTCCACGCTCGATCGCTTTGTCGTGCCTTCCTTGAGCATCTGAGCCATCAGGCCCGCCAGGCCGGGGAGCCTTGCCGGGTCCGATTCGCCGCCGCTGCGGACGACGAGGGTCGCGTATACGACTGGCAGCTGATCGGTGACGATGGTGTTGACCTGTAGGCCGTTATCCAAGTCGGCGATCTGCACCGGCGGAAGTGACATGTCCTTGGCTTCGCCCGGCGCGGGCGGAGGCTCACGCTCGGGCTGCGCCTCGGCTTGCGCGTCCTTTGCGCTTTCGGTGCTCGTGCTCCCCGTGGAGCCGCCGCATGCCGTCAATAGCGACACTGCGCCTAATCGAAGCCACATGTTCATTTCTCCTCCGAAGTCGGCGCCACGCCGGGCAACACGTCGAGCACGGTACGATTACTCGCCTTGAAGTAGGTGTCTGCCACGCGCTTGATGTCTTCCAGGGAAACGGCGAGGTAGTGGTCGAGCTCCAGCTTGAGCAGGTTCGCGTCGCCCCAGTAGAGCTCGTACTCCGCGAGGCGCTGAGCACGAGCCATGTTCGACTGGAGCCCGAATATGAAGGATGCACGGATTCGGTTCTTTGCCTTTTCAAGCTCGCGAGCCGTCACGCCCTTGCCGGCGATCGATCCGAGCTCGGCCAAGACGATCTCCTGAGCTGCTTTCGGTGCGTGTCCGCTCGCCATGACCGCCCAGACGGAGAAGAGATCCGGGCCGCGCCTGTCATCGGTGCCGACGGCGACGTCCTGGCAGATTTCCTTCTGCTTGACGAGCGTCTGATAGAGCCGGCTCGATTCGCCATCGCCGAGCACTAGGGCGAGTATCTCGAGCGCGTAGTGATCAGGCGAGCGGTTCGGCGGGATGTGATACCCGAGGTGGAACGCGGGGAGCGTGGCGTTCGCGTCGTACATCGTCTCGGTGCGCTCCGCGGTCTGTTCTGGTGGTGCGGGCTCGACGTAGGCCGGGGTTTCTCGGGCTGGGACATCGCCGAAGTACTTCTCGACCAACTGCATCGCTTCGTCGGTGTCGAAGTCGCCGCTGATACTCAGCACTGCGTTATTCGGCGCGTAATGCATGGCGAAGAACTCTTGGACAGCTTCGAGGGGCGCGTCGAGCAAGTCCTGCATATCGCCAATGGTCGAATGGGCGTACGGCCAGTAGTCGCCGTAGGCGAGCTCATTGATACGAAGCATGCTCGGGATGTACGGCTGGTTATCGATCCGCTGACGACGCTCTTCCATCACCGTCATTCGCTGGTTCTCGAAGTTCGCCTGGGTGATCGCGAGTGATCGCATTCGGTCGGCCTCGAGCCACAGCCCGAGCGCGAGCTCGTTCGAAGGCAAAGTCTCGAAGTAGTTGGTCCGATCGTTGCTCGTCGTTCCGTTTGCGCTGCCGCCCCGGTTGATGATCAGGCTGAAGTGCTCGCCTTTTCCAACGTTGTCCGAGCCCTGAAACATCATGTGCTCGAACAGATGTGCGAAGCCGGAGCGGCCGCGGACCTCGTTGCGTGAGCCCACGTCGTAATACATGGCGACCGCGACGGTCGGGATCGTTCGGTCCGAGCTCATGACGACGCGCAGGCCGTTGTCGAGGGTGGCGCGGCTCACCTGCAAGCTCGAGAGGGCGGTTCCGCCTTGCTCGGCAGTCGCGCCCCCTCCGTCGAAGAGCGTAGCTGCGGAGACGAGCACCCCCAGTGCTGTACCTACGAAAATCCGGTTCATCTGACTCCCATCAACACGAGAAACGCGGAAAAGCTTCCAGGCTCGCTACCACATCCACCCCTAAGGGCAAAGCGGTTGACGGGTGTTACGGTTTTGCGGACACTCACCGACCCTCATGACTGCGGCAGTCTTATCGATCGGCACCGAGCTTACCCGCGGTGAGTTGGCGAACACCAACGCTGCGTGGCTCGGCGAAGAGCTGACCAAGCTCGGCTTCGACGTCGTCGAGCACGCCACCGTGGATGACCACCTCGATCGAATCGTGACGCTCATCCAACGCTTCGCGGAAACGCATCGTGTCGTGATCGTGACGGGCGGGCTCGGACCAACGTCCGACGATCTCACCACTTTGGCGGCAGCCAAGGCGGCCGGGGTGGAGCTTCGTCGTGATGAGAGCGTCGTTGAAGGGATTCGACAGAAGTTCAAGGCCTTTGGGCGAGTGATGCCCGAATCGAACGCGAAGCAAGGCGATTTCCCCGAAGGCGTGGAGATTCTCTCAAACGCCGCGGGCACCGCGCCTGGGTTCGCGATGACGCTTGGCGATGCGCGCCTCTTCTTCGCCCCGGGCGTGCCCCGCGAAATGAAGCACATCTTTCACGAATCGATCGTGCCGGCCATCGCGCCCCTTGCCAACCCGCGAACCCATCAGGTGCACCTGCGGACGTTTGGGATGACCGAATCAGGGGTCGCGGAGGCGCTTGATGGTCTTGAGAAGGCACACGAAGGGCTGACCCTCGGCTACCGTGCACACTTCCCCGAGATCGAGGTGAAAGTTCACGTGCGCGCGGATTCGGCTGCCGAAGCCGAGCGGCTCTCGCGTTCGATCGCTGAGGAGGTGCGCGCGATTCTCGGTGATGCCGTGTTCGGTGGTCGCGCCGCCACGTTTCCGGACGTGGTGGGCAAGGCTCTGCGGGACAAGGGCAAGACCCTTGCCGTGGCGGAGTCGTGCACTGGCGGACGGGTGGGCGAGATGTTGACCCGCGCGCCGGGCGCCTCCGACTATCTGTTGCTCGATGCGGTCGTGTACGCCAACAGCGCGAAAGAGGCCGTGCTCGGCGTGAGCCCGGAGGTGCTGCGAGCGCATGGTGCGGTGAGCTCGGAGACCGCAGCCGCGATGGCGGAAGGGGCGCTTCGGGTTGCCGGCGCCGATATCGCTGTGTCGATCACCGGGGTGGCGGGGCCTGGGGGCGGCACCGAGGACAAGCCGGTGGGGACGGTTTGGTTCGGCTTGGCGCGCAAGGGTGAGCCGACCATCACCAAGCACCGTAAGCTTCCCTGGGGACGAGACCGTGTGCAGACCTTGGCGGCCTATGTGGCGCTCGAGCTCGTGCGCCGTGCGGTCCTAGAAAGCGACCTCAACCTCGGGTAGGGTACGGTTTCCCGACCACGAACTTGACTACCGTAAGGAAGCCGACTAGACGGATGTTCAGGTACTTTCACTCAAAGGAATCCGCTCCATGGCAGACTCGAATCGCGAAAAAGCCCTCAACCTAGCCCTCGGAACTATCGAGAAAGCCTACGGAAAGGGCTCGATCATGCGTTTGGGGGACGCCGCCGCCAACGCCGGGGTGCCGGTGATTTCGAGCGGGGCGATTTCCCTCGACCTCGCCCTGGGCGTTGGAGGGTATCCGCGGGGCCGCATCATCGAGGTCTATGGCCCGGAGTCGGGTGGCAAGACGACTCTGACCCTCCATGCGATTGCCGAGTGTCAGAAGACAGGGGGCATAGCGGCCTTCATCGACGCCGAGCACGCCCTCGACCCGAGCTACGCTCGCAGGCTAGGGGTGAATGTCGACGAGCTTCTGGTCAGCCAGCCTGACTACGGCGAACAGGCCCTCGAGATTGCCGACACCCTCATCCGTTCGGGCGCGGTCGACATCATCGTCATCGACTCGGTGGCGGCCCTGGTGCCCCGCGCGGAGCTCGAAGGCGAGATGGGTGACACCCACGTCGGCTTGCAGGCGCGCCTGATGAGCCAGGCGCTCCGAAAGCTCACCGGCACCATCAAGAAGAGCAACGCCACCCTCTTCTTCATCAACCAGATTCGCATGAAGATCGGCGTCATGTTCGGGAGCCCCGAAACGACCAGCGGCGGCAACGCGCTCAAGTTCTACGCGTCGCAGCGTCTCGATATTCGCCGCATCGGCACGATCAAGGTTGGAGATACCGCGGTCGGCAACCGTTGCCGTGTCAAGGTCGTCAAAAACAAGCTCGCCCCCCCGTTCCGTCTGTGCGAGTTCGATATCCTCTTCGGTAAGGGCATTAGCCGCAGCGGTGACGTGCTCGACCTCGGTGTCGAGGCAGACATCATCAACAAGTCGGGCGCTTGGTACAGCTGCGGCGAAGAGCGCATCGGCCAAGGCCGCGACAACGCGCGCACCTTCCTCGAAGAGCATCCCGACCTTCTCGCCCAGATCGAACGCAAGCTGCTTCAGAAGCACGGGCTCATCGAAGAGGACACGCCAGCAGAGCCGAAAGTCGAAGCTAAAGCCAAAGCATCCGCGCCTGCATCCGTCAAAGGAGTCGCCAGCAAGCAGCCACGGCCTAACTGAACCCCTTTTCCGGGGTCCGGACCGGCGGTTTTGTCAACTCTGAGCCCAGGCAGCAAAAATTGCTCCAAGCTGTGGGAATCACACGGGTTTGCAAGAAAGTAGGCATTGACTTGTCGGTCTGCTTTTGCTATACATATTACGTGCATGTAGTTGTTTGCACACTCGACGGCGAATGGCTTTCGACCCGCGCTCCCGGCGCGGGTTTTCGTCGTTTTTGACTCAGTAGACTCAAGGGAGACTTGTCTCATGAGCTTTAGCGTAGGCGACAAAGCAGTTCATCCGGCCCACGGGGTCGGTGAGATCACGCAAATCGAGGAGCGACTGATCGGTTCCGACAAAATCGACTTCTACATCCTCAAGCTCCTGAATGGGAAAGCTGGCACCATCCGGGTCGCTCTGAACGCGGTCGACCGAGTCGGTCTTCGGCAAGTCATGTCGCGGAGCGCCGCCAAGACGGTGCTCGATGAGCTCAAAAAGGACGAGATGGCGGTGACCTCGCAGCCGTGGAATCGGCGCTATCGCGAGTACACCGAGATGCTCAAGAGCGGCTCCCCGATCAAGGTAGCCAAGGTCTTGCGCGATTTGTCCAAGGTACGCGCCGACAAAGGCGAGCTCAGCTACGGCGAAAAGAAGCTCATGGAGCAAGCCCGCAAGCTCCTAATCACTGAGCTAGCCCTAGCCCGCCGCGTCCGCGAAGAAACCATCGAGCGCGACCTAGAAGCCATCCTCAACTAGTGTGCGGATCTTTTTCCTCGTGGTCGGCTTACGTCCTCGTCGCTCCGCTGCGAGGTAGGCGATAGCGTGGGGACGGTGGGTCGGCACCAATTGCCCGCCGAAGGCGATCCGGCCGTGCCTCTCACTACGCTCCTGCGGGCGCGCTCGACCACAAGAAAAAATCTCTCGCACACTAGGTTCTCGATCACACACTGGATGGAGAAAAGCGTAGGCGATAGCAATAGCGTGGGCGTGGTGGGGCGAGACGAACCGCCGCCGGAGGCGTCCGGCGTTAGCGCGAGGCCTTTTCTTCGTGGCCGGATTGGGCGAAGCGTTTTGAGAGCTCGCTGAAGAGGTCGCGGAGGGAGACCTCGCGTAGGACGAGCCCGACTAGTAGGTGGTAGATGACATCGCCTGCTTCGGAGGCCACGCGATCGTCGGACTCGCCGATCAGTGCCTGGCCCAGCTCGGCTGCTTCCTCGCGGAGCTTGGAGTCGATCTTCGTGGGGCCCGCGTCGAGCAATGACTTGGTGTAGCTCTTGCCGGCGTCCGAGGTCTTGCGAGCCTGTAGCGTGCGCTCGAGGCGTAGTAGGGTGGGCGCCGCGCTGTCGCTGCCGGCCTCGAGCAGATCGCCGTCGGCGTCCAAACGCCGGAAGAAACAGGTCTGCGCTCCCGTGTGACAGGACGGACCGGCGGGATCGACCATGTAGATCAGTGTGTCACCGTCACAATCGACCCAAACGTTGCGCACCCGAAGTGTGTTGCCGCTGCTCTCGCCCTTCTTCCAGAGCTGCTGGCGCGAACGGCTGTAGAAGTGGGCAAGCCCGGTGCTCAGCGTCCGCTCGATCGCGGTCTTGTCCGCATACGCCATCATGCGCACCTCACCCGTTTCCGCATCCTGCGCGATGACGGCGATGAGGCCCTGATCGTTGTAGTTGAGCGCGTCCAGGGGCATGCGCGGGGGGTACGCCAGGTCAGAGCGACCTGCAACCGAGGGACGGCCCGTGGTGCTTGAGGCTCGGGCCTCGAGGTGCGGCGATCGCGGACAGCTACCGGTGAGCTAGTGGCGGATGCCCATGAGGGCTTCCAGGGTATCTCGAAGCCCCTTTAGGTCGGATGGGCTTACGTGTGCCGAGGCGCCGGCTTTTAGTGCTGCTTGTCGGTCTTCTTCGCCACTCGTCAACAAGACCGCGCGCACGTGCTGGGTGTTGGGGCCCTGTTTGAGTGCCTCGATGATATCTGCGCCAGAGATTTGCCCGATTTTGGCAGCCAGCACGACGGCGTCTGGCGGCTGCTCGCCGATTTGAATGAGGCCGGCGAGCGGGTCGGGGTAGTCGACCACCTCGAATGCGGTTCGCAGTGATGAGAGGACCCTGTCTTTGGCCTCGGTTCCATCGACGAGGAGCGCGATGCGCGGGCGCTCCGCGTCGAGCTCGTCCGGGATCGGGTAGCCGTACTTGCGCAGGAAATCGAGCACGTGCGGACGGCGGAAACGAAGGTGTCGGCCGGGGGTGCGAAAGTGCGGAATCTGATCTCGATCGGCCCAGTTGTGGATGGTCTTCAGGTCGACCTGGCAGAATCGTGCGATCTGCGACGCTGTGAAGAGATTCTTGGATTTTTGCGCGTCGGACGCCACCTTTCTTGGGTAGCGGTTCTGCCCCGGCCGATACAAGGAGTACCCTGAAAAATATGGAAAAACTGTAGCCTAGCGAACAGGCTACGGTGCGTCGCGCCACGCGCCGTCATCAAACACCATCCGCGTCGCGCCCGGCAGCACGGGCTCGCTTTCGGGATGCTCCGGGTCGCCCGGCAGCGCGAGGAACCAACCGTCGTCGGCTGTCACGAGCCGCGGCCGAACCAACGGGGGTTTCCGCGAAAGAGCGTCGGCGATCACCGACTTCGCGTCGTCGAACCGCGCCAGCCACTGGAGGGTTCGAACGGTCGGCGGTGCCAACTTGATTCGGCCGGCGAGCATGTCCTCGATCGCGCCGGCCGGGCGAAGCCAAGTCGCCGATGTCGTTTCGGTGCCGTCGTGGGATGCGCTTTGCCCTTCGGGCAGCATGGCGATGTAGAAGCGCGTGTCGAAGCGGCGGCTCTCCATTTTGGGCGTAATCCAGCGTGCGTACGGCGTGAGCGCCATCGAGTCGATCTTCACGTCGATGGCGGTTGCGAGCTCCGAGAACAAAGCGCCGCCGAGAAGCTCCTCGCGACTTGACGCCAAGTCGACACCCGCGGCGGTGCTTGCCAGTAGCACGCCCGCTTCTTCGAACGTCTCTCGCACCGCAGCGACGAGCAGACCGAGCCCGACCTCGGCGTCGGTCTCGCTGAGCCGCTCGGTGATCTCTTCGGTTGGCGGGTCAACGCGCGCGCGCCAGCTCGGTCCGCTGTCGCTCGGGTCGACCTTCCCACCAGGGAACACGTGTGCGCCTCCCATGAAGCCGCTTTGATGATGCCGGCAGAGCAGAAACGTCTCGACGCCCCCGTCGGCTTCACGCAGAAGGATGACAGTCGATGCGTCTCTGATGGGCTTGTCGGCGGTATCGCCGCTCATGACTCGCGCGAAACCAGCACGTACGTCGTCGACACACCGATCGCGTTCGCGAGGCGCGCCAGCGTCTCGAGCGAGGGCGTGTGGCGCCCGGCTTCAACGCGAGCGATGTTCGGGCGATGAATGCCAGTCCGGCGTGCGAGCTCGGCTTGTGTGAGGCCGGCTGCAAGTCGGAGCTCACGAAGCCGCGCGCCGAGCCTCTCGCCGTCGATCGCGATGTCGTGTTGCCCAGTCGTCATGTCGGAGCGCGTCTGCACCGATGCGGCTGTTAGTTGGCACACGGCGCCGTTCTTCAGATGAAGCGTGGCTTTGGTCGCGCTCGGATCAATAGTGATGCTCGCAATCTCCGACCCGTCGTCCGACGCGTCGATTGGCCGGCGTTGAAGCAAAGCGTCGCCGTTGCCGAGCACGACCAGCACGTCGTCGCTGCACGGAGAGACTGAGACAAACTCGAAACGCAGATGGCGCCGCTGATCGGCTCGTCGTGCAATCGCCGCTGCGACCTGCTCGACGTCTTGGCCTCCGCGGGTGACGAGACCGTGACAGAGCTCGGTGATGATGTCTTCGAGCGCGTCGCGATCACGATCGACGTGAGCGATCGGCATTGCGCCGGACGCGCGCACGAAACCGAGCGTCGAAAGGAGCTCGTCCGTGTCGAGCTCAGCACTGTCGACATCGACGATGACTGCCATCCGACCATCGACTGCATTCGCGAGGTCATTCGGCGCGACAACCGTCGAGTCAATGTCGTGCTTGCCCAGGGCCTGCCGCCACTGCTGCACGACGTGCTCGCGTTCCGTCAACAATGTCACGCTTGGCGTCATCACTCCTCCGGGTAAGGGAACGATGAGGTTTACACTCCCACGTCAGGAACCTCAACTGTGATATCACGAGAAAGTAAGGCACGACTCTCGTCCAGCACTCTCCGAGATGGCCCGTGGTTGACACTCGCCTGACCCTTTGCTACCCACGGTCGCCTTCCTACCGGATAGCAGCTCTTCGCTCAGTTAAGGGGAACGACCGATGTTCAAGTCGACCTGCGTTTTCTCGGGAAACTCACATCCGGCCCTCGCCGAGAAGATAGCCAACTACCTGGAATTGCCCGTAGCACGTGCGCGCGTCACGCGTTTTTCGGACGGCGAAGTGTTTGCCGAGATCAAGGAAAACGTGCGCGGGGTGGATGTTTACCTCATCCAGTCGACTTGCACGCCCGTCAATGACAACTTGATGGAGCTTTTGGTGATGATCGACGCGTTGAAACGGGCGTCCGCCGGGTCGATCACCGCGGTCATCCCTTATTACGGATACGCGCGACAGGACAGAAAGGCCGCACCGCGAACGCCGATCACCGCGAAGTTGGTGGCCGACTTGCTCAGCGCCTCCGGCGTCGACCGAGTTGTTTCGATGGATTTGCACGCCGGCCAGATTCAGGGCTTTTTCAACAAACCTTTCGACCATCTGTACGCGATGCCCGTCTTCTTGGAGCATCTGAGGCCGCGGTTTCCAGTGCCCCCGGTATTGGTCTCGCCCGATGCGGGTGGGGTGGAGCGCACCAGGGCCTACGCCAAGCGTCTAGACGCTGACCTGGTGATCATCGACAAGCGCCGCGAGGAAAAGAACGTCAGCGAGGTGATGAACGTCATCGGCGACGTCGACGGGCGTGAATGTCTGATTTTGGACGACATGATCGACACCGCCGGTACCATAACCAACGCGGCCCGCGCTCTGCGGGAAAAAGGTGCCAAACGGGTCATGGCGGCCGCCACGCATCCGGTTTTGTCGGGTCCGGCGCTCGAGCGCATCATGAATTCCCCCCTGGAGGAGATCATCGTGACCGACACCATCCCCCTTCGGGAGGAAGCCCAGCAGACGGGCCGCTTCCGCGTGCTTTCGGTCGCAAGTTTGCTAGGAGAGGCCATCAAACGGATTCACCACAGCGACTCGGTAAGCTCGCTGTTTGTATGATTGGAGCATTCGAGAATGGAAACGACGACGTTGCAGGCTGAGGTCCGCGCAAGCCGCGGAAAGGGGCCAGCGCGTCGGCTGCGTGCACAAGGAAAGATCCCGGCCGTGTTTTACGGCCCGGGCCTTGAGCCCACGCCGCTGACCCTGTCCCCCAAAGAACTAACCCAAGCACTTCGAGGTGACAGAGGGCGGAACGTGGTGTTCAAGCTGTCGGTGGACGGCAAGGACGAGCTGGCAATGGTCAAGGACCTGAGCACCGACCCTGTCACGCAGGAGCTGCTTCACATCGATTTGTACCGGATCGCCGAGGACAAGGTGCTCGAGGTGAACGTGCCGTTCCACCCGCACGGAAGAGCGGCAGGCGTCGTCCAGGGTGGTGTGCTGAACGTCACACGCCGTACCTTGCCCATTCGCACGACCCCGGCGAATATCCCGGTGTCCATCGGTGTGGACGTGACCCATCTCGACCTCAAAGACACGATTTCGGTCGAGGAGGTCGAGATGCCGGAGGGCGTGGAGTGCCTGCTTCAGCCCAAGCTCACCCTTATCATCATCCTCGAGCCCCGTAAGGCGGCTGCGACGGAGGAAGAGGAGGCCACGGCCACGGCGGCGCCAACGGCTGAAGGAGCGGCGGCGCCCGCGGCTGACGCGGACAAGGCCGAGAGCTAAGCATCTGGCGGGCCGTGAGCACGCATCTCATCGCGGGCCTCGGAAACCCCGGCCCAAAATACGCTGGAAATCGCCACAACGTTGGATTCTTGGTGGTCGACGAGCTGGCGCGGCGCTGGGATGCGCCCAGCTTCCGCGACAAGTTCAAGGGTGAGTTCACCAAGGTCGCCGTCGGCGACGATGACGTGGTGCTCTTCAAGCCGATGGCCTACATGAATCTAAGCGGGGAGGCCGTTCAGGCGGCCATGCGGTTCTTCAAGGTGCCGCTCGGCCAGGTTCTGTGCGTGCACGACGAGCTCGATCTCGACTTCGGGGTCGTGCGGCTCAAGATCGGCGGCGGAACGGCTGGCCACAATGGACTGCGTTCGATGATCGAGCACTGCGGCGGGCCCGACTTCGTGCGTTGCAGGATGGGCATTGGCCGGCCGGATCGAGGACGTCCCGAGCACTATGTTTTGAGTGATTTCAACAGCTTGGAGCGGGCCGAGATCGGAACGATTCTCGAGCTCGGCGCCGAGATGGTCGAGGCGGTGGTTCGAGAGGGAGCGCGCCAGGCGATGAATCGTCATCACAGCCGATCCTGACGGCTGGCGCGCAGGCAAAGATCGGCTATGCCTCGGCCTCCCTCGCTCCAGCTACAGGCTGGGGCCGACTAGACCAGGAGGAGATATGGCAAGCACTGCAGCGGCGCCCGCCACGCGATTGGCGCGCGAATACGAAACAATTTATATCCTTCGGCCCGACGTCGACAACGACATGGCTGAGAAGGTTGTCGGCCGTGCCAAAGACGTCATTGCGCGTCTCGACGGCACGCTCACGAAGCTCGACAACTGGGGTAAGCGTCGGCTCGCATACCCCATTCAGAAGAATACCCGCGGGATCTTCGTCTATTTGAAATATGTGGGCTACGGCGACCTCGTCGCCGAGCTCGAGCGCAACCTGGGCTTGCTAGACGAAGTGATGCGGTTCCAGACCGTGCTTCTCAGGGAAGACATCGATCCGGCTTCAGTCGCCGTCGACCCCGAAGAGGTGCAGTACCTGCACGTCGAGGAAGAAGAGGAAGTGACGGAAGACGCCGAGCTCGAGCGCGCACGCAGTCTCGGGATGGCGCCGCGAGCGCCTCGTCCGGTGCCTGTGGAGGCCCCGGCAGCAACGGAAGCAGCTCCCGAGGGAGCTGCAGTGGCCCCGGCGGCACAGGCTGACGCCGCCACTGCCCCTGACGCTGCCCCTGACGCTGGCACTGCCCCTGACGCTGGCACTGCCCCTGGCACTGCCCCTGGCACTGCCGCTGGCACTGACGCTGGCACTGCCCCTGGCACTGACGCTGGCACTGCCCCTGACGCTGCCCCTGCCACCCCAGCCGCAGAGACAGCTCCTGAAGAATCAACCGAAGCTGAGTCCGAAGAGGACAAGCGCGAGGAGGGCTGACCCATGGCCGACGATATCCGACAAGATTTCGACATTGACGGTGGCGGACGCGGACGCGGCGGGCGCAAAAAGGCACCGGGTCGCGGACTCGCTCCGGACTTCAAGTTTGACTACAAAGATCCCCAACAGCTGCGAGCCTTCATCACTGACCGTGGAAAGATCACGCCCCGCCGTATCAACGGCCTGAACGCGAAGCAGCAGCGGGATCTGACCCGTGCAATCAAGCGAGCCCGCAATATTGCGTTGCTCCCCTACACGGCGACGAAGTGAGGTAGCCATGGCATCCACAGTGGAAGTCGTACTCAAAGACAATCTCGAGCATCTCGGCTCGATTGGCGACGTGGTGCGTGTGCGCCGCGGCTATGCCCGCAATTTCTTGTTGCCACGCGGTCTTGCGGTCGTCGCGAGCCGCGGGAACGTTCGGCAGATCGAGCATGAAAAGGCCATGCAGGCTCAGCGCATCGCCAAGCTTCGCGGAGAGCAAGAGAAAATCGTTGCCGCGCTGGCCAAGGTCACCATCATGATCGCCAAGGAAGCCGGCGAGGACGGCAAGCTGTTCGGCTCCGTGACCTCGAACGATGTGCTCGAGGCGCTCAAGGCCAAGGGCGTCGAGGATGTCGACAAGAAGAAGCTGGTCATGCCGGACCAGATCATCAAAGAGGTGGGCAGCTACGAGGTCGGGGTGAAGCTACCGTATGGCTTGACGGCAACCGTGAAGCTCGAAGTCAAGACCCGCGCATGAGTCGGCTCGGTACCGCTTCCACTCGGGTGCCGTAAGAGCTACAACGGAAGCTCCAAAGGAGCAGCCCGATCACTTCACAGCCACAAGCCGGTCAGGTCCCACCGAACGCCATCGAGGCGGAACGGTCGGTGCTCGGGGGCATCCTTCTCGAGAACCAAGCGATGAACATCGTCATCGAGACGCTGTCCGTCGATGATTTCTACAGCGAGGCCAACGCCAAGATCTTCGAGGCGATGACCGAGCTGTTTCGCCGCGGCCAACCGGTCGACCAGGTCACCCTTCGAGAGGTGCTGGTCCACAGTGGGAAGCTCGCGTCGATCGGGGGCGACGAGTATCTACTGTCGCTCAGTAACACGATCCCGAGCGTCTCGAACATCCAGGCGCATGCACGAATCGTCCGCGAGAAATCGGTCGTCCGGGCGCTGGTTCGAGTGTGTCACGAGGTGGCCGCGCGGGGCTACGGGGACTACGGGCCCATCGATGAGTTTCTCGATCAATCCGAGTCCACGATTTTCGCGGTCGGGAGAGAGCGCGCACGAAACCCTTACGAGCACGTGAAGGATGTCGTGATGCGGACGTTTCAGGAGATCCATGAAGCGGCCAATCGCGGCGAGGCAATTACGGGCTTGCCGACAGGCTACAAGCAACTCGACAAGATGACCGCCGGCATGCACGCCGGCGACCTCATCGTCGTTGCAGGGCGTCCCGGCATGGGTAAGACCTCGTTTGCGCTCAACGTCGCGCACCACGCCTGCGCGAAGAGCAAGCGGCCTGTTGCGGTGTTTTCGCTGGAGATGCCCAAAGGGCAGCTGGTTCGCCGTCTTCTCGGCAGCGAAGCGCGTGTCGACGGCAACCGCATTCGTACCGGGCAGCTCCAGAAGGACGACTGGCCGAAGCTCGCGGACGCGGCGGGCACGTTGAGCGAGATGCCCATCTGGATCGACGACACGCCGGCGATTACGATGCTCGAGCTACGGGCCAAAGCGCGCCGCCTCAAGTCCGAGGTCGGCCTCAGCTTGATCGTGGTGGACTACTTGCAGCTGATGCGCTCAGGGTCGCGTAACGACTCACGCGAGCAGGAGATCAGCGAGATTAGCCGAAGCTTGAAAGCGCTTGCCAAGGAGCTCGAGATGCCGGTGATGGCGCTCTCGCAGCTCAACCGTGGTGTTGAGTCGCGCGGCCTGAAAGACAAACGGCCGCAGTTGTCCGACCTTCGCGAGTCCGGCGCCATCGAACAGGATGCCGACACGATCTGGTTCATCTATCGTGACGAAGTCTACAACCAGGACAGCGACGATCGCGGCATTGCCGAGATCATCGTCGGCAAGCAGCGTGCCGGCCCCACCGGCACGTGCCGAGTACGATTCTTCAGCGAGTACACTAGGTTCGATGATCTTGCGGAGTCCGACTACTATGGCGCTCCCGCGCCAGGCGTCGCGGACTTTCGGGATAACTGAACAGTTTAGTTACACCGCCCGCCCACCCCCACCCGTAATCCTCCCTGCCGCGCGCTTCGCTTCGCTCGCGCTTGGCGGCGCTCTGCGCCGGGCTTCGCCTGACGGCTCGCGCTGCCGCCGGTGGATGCGGGGGGGGGGCTGCTCGGGGGCGGGTTGGATGTAACTAAACCAAACCACGTTCGCAGCCCAGCACCACCGCCCCCCTCAAAGATCCTTCACTTCACCAATCAGCCCTTGGAGGACCTTTTTTGCGTCGCCGAAGATCATCATCGTGTTGTCGTACTCGAAGAGCTCGTTCTTGATGCCTGCGTAACCCGGGCTGAGGCTTCGTTTGACGACGAACACCGAGCGGGCCTCGTAGGCGTTGAGGATCGGCATGCCTGCGATGGGGCTGCTTGGATCCTTGGTGGCGGCGGGATTCACGACGTCGTTGGCGCCGAGGATGAGCACCACGTCGGTGTTCTTGAACTCGGGGTTGATCACGTCCATTTCGAGGAGCTCTTCGTAGGGGACGTCGGCTTCGGCTAGCAGGACGTTCATATGACCGGGCATTCGGCCCGCGACCGGGTGGATGCCGTAGGTGACCTTGGTGCCTCGTTCCTTCAGCATGTCGGCGAGCTCGCGGACCGTATGTTGCGCTTGCGCGACCGCCAACCCATAGCCCGGAATGATGATGACTGACTCGGCGTTCTCGAGGATCATCGCGGCCTCTTCGGGGCCGCACGAGGTCACACTCGTGTACTCGTCGCTTCCGCCGCCACCGCCATCGGTGACACCGAAGCCGCCGACCAAGACGTTGAGAAGCGAACGGTTCATCGCGACGCACATGATCTGCGTGAGGATTAGGCCCGCTGCGCCGACCATGGCGCCTGCGATGATCAACACGGGGTTCCCGATGACGAAACCGGCCATCGATGCCGCCACGCCGGAGTACGAGTTGAGGAGCGACACGACGACGGGCATGTCCGCGCCGCCGATGGGGATCGTCAGCAGGATGCCGAGGATCAGCGAGCCCGCGCCGAGAGCGAGCACCCACACGACGGAATCCGAAGCAGCCGCCGCCACGGCGAGCCCGCCGAACGCAAAGGACCCAAGGAGCAGCACGAAGGTGATGTAGTGCCTCGCGGGAAGTAAGATCGGCTGGCCCTTCTTCAGCTTCCCCTGGAGCTTGAGCAGGGCGATGAGGCTACCGGTGAAGGTAATGCCGCCGATCAGGATCGACAGCATGACCGTGATGGCCTCGTCAGTGCCGAGCACCTCGTAGACCTTGCCCGCCGGACCTCGTTGAACGACCAGGTTCCAGTAGACCGAAGCCGCCACCAGCGCAGAGGCTATGCCGCCGAAGCCATTGAAGAGTGCCACCATCTCGGGCATCGAGGTCATCTGGACGCGAATGGCGAACAGGAGGCCGATGACGGTGCCAATCGCCATGCCGCCGGCGATCCAACGATAGTCGACGACGCCGAGCTCCAGCAGCGCACCGACGATCGCAAACAGCATGCCGACCGCAGCGAGCGCATTGCCACGCCGCGCGGTTCTCACCTTGGAGAGCTGCTTGATCCCAAAAATGAAAAGGATCGTGGACAGAAGATAGATGATCGGGACCACAGTCGAGTTGATGACTTCCTGACTCATTTCTTCTTCTTCCCGAACATGCGCAACATGCGGTCGGTGACTAGGAAGCCGCCGACCACGTTGATCGTCGCCGTGACGATGGCGAGCGCGCCGAGGATGTTGGCCACGGTCGGGGCGCCGGTCGTTGCGGCGGCGACGGCGCCAACCACGGTGATGCCGCTAATGGCGTTCGCGCCGCTCATCAACGGGGTATGCAAGGTCGGCGGCACCTTGGTGATCATCTCGAAGCCGACGAAGCCAGCGAGAACGAACACGTAGATGCCTATGAGCAGGGGTCCCAAAGTCATGGTTGGTCTCCTTTCCTAGAGGGCCTCGGCAGTCGGTCCGTGACGGACTTCGCCATTGTGGGTGAGTAGGACGCCGTCGACGATCTCGTCCTCGAGGTTCAGAACGACCTCTCCTTCGGACACTGTGCTGAGAAGGAGGGCCTGGATATTGCGGGAGTAGAGCAAGCTCGCGTCGGCGGGCGTCGAGGCAGGCATGTTGGGGTGACCGATGATCGTCACACCATGTTCGACGACCATTTCACCGCTCTTCGAGAGCTCGCAGTTGCCGCCTTGCTCGACGGCGAGGTCTACGATCACCGCGCCTTCGCGCATCTCCGCGACCATGTCTTTGGTGATGAGCTTTGGCGCCGGGCGTCCAGGCACCAACGCGGTCGTGATGACCGCATCTGCAGCGACGACCTTTTTGCGGACGATCTCCCGTTGCGCCTCGAGTTGCTCCGGGGTGAGCTCGCGCGCGTAGCCGCCTTCGCCCTCGCCACTCTCGTCCATCGGAAAGTCGATGAACCGTCCGCCGAGCGATTCGACCTGCTCTTTGACGGCAGGCCGGATATCCGACACATCCACTACTGCGCCAAGACGGCGTGCGGTCGCGATCGCCATGAGCCCGGCCACGCCTGCGCCCATGATGACGATCTTGGCGGGCTGAATCGTGCCGGCCGCCGTCATCAGCAGAGGGAAGTACTTGTCGAGGTAGGTCGCTGCCATGAGCACGGCCTGGTAGCCCGAGATCGAAGCCTGCGAGCTGAGCGCGTCCATCGACTGGGCACGGCTGATGCGGGGCACGAGCTCCATCGCGATGGTGCTGATCTTGCGGTCACGCAGGATCCGCACCGACTCCAGGTTCTTGTGGGGCGACATGAAGCCGATGAGGATCGCGCCCTCCCTGATCTTGGACGCTTCTTCGGGCGTGATCGGGTACACCCGGAAAACGATGTCAGTGCTTCCCCAGGCGGCTTCCGCCTCAGAGCCGGCGACGATCTTGGCGCCCGCCTCGCGGTAGTGCTCATCGGTGAAGTGCGCATGCCTGCCCGCGCCGCTTTCTACGACGACATCGAAGCCTTCTTTGACGTAGCGCTTCGTTGTTTCCGGTGTGCATGCGACTCGAGTCTCACCATCGACGCTTTCCTTGGGCACGAAAACCTGAGGCATCCCTTCCTCCTGCGCGAGCGTTGCGAGATCGGCAAACCCGATTGAACTAGTCAACAATCGACTGCCCGCGTCCGGGGTTGTTAGTGGCGATTTGGGCTGATGTCCAGCGCTGGGCGAAAAAGGGCCCGGCGCACCTTTTGCGTTTTGGTCTGGCCTGCTAGATCGGGCCCGCGAACCAGGAGGACAAGACCATGGGGAACCCAGCGAAGCTCGACGAGCTCGCTATCAAGACGATTCGTGGCCTGAGCATGGATGCGGTTCAAGCCGCCAGCTCGGGCCACCCCGGCACCCCGATGGCGCTCGCGCCCCTCGGTTGGGCGCTCTTTTCCGAGCTCCGCCGCCACGACCCGGCCCATCCGGATTGGCCCGACCGCGACCGGTTCGTCTTGTCGTGTGGCCACGCGTCGATGCTGCAGTACGCGCTGCTCCACCTCAGTGGCTACGCCGTCTCCCTGAACGACATTCGCAACTTCAGGCAGTGGGGGAGCCTCACGCCCGGCCATCCAGAGCTTCACGTCACGCCGGGCGTCGAGACGACCACCGGCCCGCTTGGACAGGGCATCGGCAACGGTGTTGGGATGGCGATGGCCGAACGGCACCTGGCTGCGCGCTTCAACAAGCCGGGGCACACGCTCTTCGATCACCGCACCTGGGTCATCGCATCGGACGGTGACATCATGGAAGGCGTTGCGTCCGAGTCCGCGTCGATCGCGGGTCACCTAAAGCTTGGCAAGCTCGTCGTGTTCTGGGACGACAACCACATCACGATCGACGGCAGGACGGACCTGAGCTTCAGCGAGGACGTGCTGGCGCGCTTTGCGTCATATGGCTGGCACACGGAAAGCGTCGACGATGGCGAGGACCTCGTCGCACTGATTCGGGCGGCCCAGGCGGCGGTTGCGGACGACCGTCCAAGCTTCATCCGTGTGCGCACGATTATTGGGTATCCATCACCGAACAAGGGCGACACCTCGGCTGCGCACGGTGCGCCATTCGGTGAGGACGAGATCATCGTGACCAAGCAGCTCATGGAGTGGCCGACCGAACCCTTTTTCGTGCCCGACGAGCTCGCAGCAGCCGCCGAGGCGATTCGAGAGCGTGGCGCAAAGAGCCACGACGCATGGCAGGCAGGTCTGACGGGGTACCGGGCGGAATTCCCCGAGGCCGCAAGGGAGCTCGATGGGGCGTTGGCTGGTGAGCTGCCCGCGGGTTGGGACGCCGACCTACCGACCTTTGACGCCGATCCGAAGGGCATCGCGACGCGCAAAGCGAGCGGGGCCGTGCTCAACGCCTTGGCTGTCAAGATCGGCGGGCTCGTCGGGGGTTCTGCCGATCTTGCAGGGTCGAACAACAGCCACATGAAGGGCCTCCCGAGCTTCTTGCCTGGGGCCGAAGGCATCCCGCGCAACATGGACTGGGGCATCCGTGAGCACGGGATGGCGGCAGCGATGAACGGCATGGCGCTTCACGGCGGCCTTATTCCCTACGGTGCGACCTTTTTGGTGTTTAGTGACTACATGCGGCCTTCGGTCCGCCTCGCTGCGCTGATGAAGCTCCACACCCGTTACATCTACACGCACGACAGCATTGGGCTCGGGGAGGACGGTCCGACGCACCAGCCCGTGGAGCAGCTCGCGGCGCTGCGCGCGATTCCAAATCTTGCGGTGTTCAGGCCGGCAGATGCGAACGAGGTTCGCGAGTGCTGGAAGGCCGCTCTCGAGTGGGACGGACCTGCTGCGCTGGCGTTGACACGGCAGAACGTACCGGTGCTCGATCGGAGCGCGGTCGCGAGTGCCGAAAAGGCCAGGCGCGGCGCGTACACCCTGCGTGAGGCGGGGGGCGGGGGTCCGGACGTGATCCTCGTTGCCACTGGCAGCGAGGTTGAGATCGCGATCGCCGCAGCGGATGTGCTCGAGCAAGAGGGCGCCGCAGTACGGGTGGTCAGCATGCCGTGCTGGGAGCTCTTCGAGCAGCAAGACGAAGGCTACCAGCAAGAGGTCCTTCCGCGCGGCGTCGCAGCCAAGGTTGTCGTCGAGGCTGGCATTCGCCAAGGCTGGGACCGTTGGGTGGGCAATGACGCCGCGTTCGTCACCATCGATAAGTTCGGCGCGTCGGCGCCGTACAAGGTGCTCTACGAGAAGTATGGCATCACGGTGGAGCACGTCGTCGCCGAAGCGCAGCGCTTGTTGTCCTAGACCGGTTCGGGGTTGACCCGAATCGGTCTAGCTAACCGCAGCGATGGCTGCGTCGTAGTCGGGCTCTTGGACGATGTCGGAGACGAGCTCGGTGTGGACGACGTTGTTGGTCTCATCGAGAACGACGATGGCGCGGGCGGCCAGGCCCTTCATTGCGCCGTCGACCATTTCAACGCCGTAGTCTTCGAGGAACGTGCTTCGGAACGTCGAAAGCGGAACCACGCCGTCCAGGCCTTCGGCGACACAGAAGCGATTCTGCGCAAAGGGAAGGTCGGAGCTAATGACGAGCACCACGACGTTGTCGAGGTTTGCGGCGCGCTGGTTGAAGGTGCGCGCCGCGACTTGGCAGACCGGCGTGTCGTAGCTCGGGTTGATCGTAAGGATCTTTTTCTTCCCTTCGAAGTCGCCGAGCGTTTTCTCGCTGAGGTCGATTCCGACGAGGAGGAAGTCCGGGGCAGCGCTGCCGGTGGCAGGCAGGTCGCTATTGGTTTGAACCGGGGTTCCCTTGAGCGCAGTAGTAGCCATAATTCTCCTTCTGAGGCACGAGTAGGCCGGTTCTATAGGGACCTCGCCCAAAATTCCAAGCGGTTGCCGACGAAAAAGAAATTCATTATCAGTAAGCGATGAAGCCTTCCCTCGCCGATCTGCCCGTCGGGCAACAGGCCGAGATCGTGTCGATCGACTGTGAGCGCAGCCTATCGCGGCGCCTGATGGAGATGGGCCTTCTTCCCGGGACCCGCGTTCGGCTCGTCCGCGCGGCCCCGTTCGGCGACCCGATCGAGCTCCGGGTCCGCAACTATTCATTGTCGGTGCGTCGTGCCGAGGCGGCCAAGATCGCCGTGACCTCCGAGGGGATGGTGTGAGCGGCAGAGCAGCCTCCCCGCAGGTGCTGATCGCGGGCAACCCCAACTCCGGGAAGAGCACCCTCTTCAACGCGCTTTCCGGCGGAAGTGCTCATGTTGGGAACTATCCCGGGGTTACCGTCGACCGGACGAGTGCACACTTGCAGGTTGGCGCGCAGGACATCGAGCTGGTCGACGTGCCGGGGATGTACAGTCTGACCGCCAGCTCTCCCGAAGAGCAGCTCGCGGTCAATGCGCTGATCGAAGGAGAGACGCGGGCAGTGATTTGCGTCGTAGACGCGACGACCTTGCAGCGAGGCCTTTATCTGGCGCTGCAGCTCATCGAGTCGGGTGTCCCCGTCGTCGTCGCCCTCAACATGATGGACTCCGCGGAGCGTCTCGGGCTTCGCATCGACACCGAACGATTGTCGCGGCTCTTCGGCTCGCCCGTCATTCCCGTGGTCGCCACCAAGCGGCGTGGACTGCATGCTCTGCTCGAAGCGTTGGACGAGCAGCTCGGGCTCGCCAGCCGCGCGCAAGGGCCCAACGTGGCTTACCCGCCCGAGCTCGACGCAGATGTGGTGAAGCTCACTCCCGCCATCGCGCAATGGCGTCCGGCGACCGCACCGACTCAGCTACGCGCGTTCGCGCTTTGGTGCCTCCTTTCTCTGGGTGAAGACAGCCTGCGTGGCGTTCCGGATGCCGTGCGGCAGGCCGTCCAAGACATTCGCGACGCTGCCGACGCCCAGGGCCGCAACCTCGACCTCGAGATCATTTCCTCCCGCTACGCCTGGCTCGACGATGCCTTGGATCAGGCGTGTTCTGCAGGGGATCCACGGCCTCCATGGAGCGAGCGCATCGACCGGGTGCTGACTCATCCGATCGCGGGGCTCGTCATCTTCGCCGTGGTGATGTTCGGGATCTTCGAAGCGCTCTTCGCGGGAGCCGAACCGTTCATCGGTGCGATCGAACGCTCCACTGTGTTCATGCAGGCGCAAGCCGCCGCGATTCTTCCCGCGGGAGTGCTCCAGGATCTGGTCGTCCAGGGCATCATTGCGGGCGTCGGAAACGTCATCGTTTTCGCTCCCCAGATCTTGATGCTCTTCTTCTTCATTGGATTTCTCGAGGACTCCGGGTACCTCGCGCGTGTTGCTTTCGTGATCGATCGTGTGATGAAAGCGGTAGGGCTGCACGGAAGGGCATTCGTTCCCCTCTTGTCCGGCTTCGCCTGCGCGGTTCCCGCGGTCATGGCCACGCGCACGATCGAACGCCGCCGAGACCGCTTGGTGACCATGTTGGCGCTTCCGTTGATGTCCTGCAGTGCGCGTCTTCCGGTCTACATCCTGGTCGTCGGCACCGTGTTCGCGGGGCAGTCGCTCGGCTGGTTCAGCGCGGGAGCCGTCGCGTTGTTCTCGATGTATACCTTGTCGGTGCTGGTCACGCTTGCGGCCGCTGCGGTCATTGGCCGCACCGTGCTCCCCGGCCCTGCGCCGACCTTCGTGCTCGAGATGCCGCCGTACCGATGGCCCTCGGCGCGGATCCTGTGGATCAATGCTTGGCGCCGACTACGCATCTTCCTCGTCGACGCAGGTACGATCATCTTGGCGATGACCATCCTTCTCTGGGCCCTGCTTTCGTTTCCGAAATCGGCGGAGGTCACCGAGCACTACGCCACCGAGCGCGAGCACGTGGAGCAGACCGCGTCGTCGGAGGCGGAAAAAGCTACGGCGCTCCGATCCCTCGACGCGCAAGAAGCGGCCGAGCAACTCCGAGACAGCTTCGGTGGCCGGTTCGGTCATGCCATCGAGCCGGCGCTCAGGCCCATTGGCTTCGACTGGCGGATCGGGGTCGGGATCATCGGCGCGTTTGCCGCGCGTGAGGTGTTCATATCGACGCTTGGCGTGGTCTTCGGCATCGGGGAGGTCGACGAGGAAAACAAGCCCCTCCGACAAGCCCTCCGGGACGCCCGCCATGGCGACGGGACGCCCGTGATGACACCGCTCAGCGGCGTTTCGCTAATGATCTTCTTCTTGCTGGCTTGCCAGTGTATGAGCACACTTGCCGTAGTGAGAAGGGAGTCCGGGTCCTGGAAGTGGCCGGTGTTCCTCTTCTCGTACATGACGGTGCTTGCATACTTGGCCTCCTTCGCGGTTTATCAGGGAGGCCAGCTCCTCGGTTTCGGATAGGTATTGGGTATGCCGTGGCAGCAAATCATGGCAGGGTTGGTCGTCGCGGTCGCTGGCGCCTACGTGATCTGGCGCTTTCGCCGCAAAAAGGACCCACCCCGTTCTCAGGGCCCCGACGTGCCCGTCTCGAGATTGACGCGAAAGCGTCCGCCGCGAGATTCGTGCGGGCATTGAGCGAAATGATTAGATTGATTTAGATATGAGCCCATCCGTCAGCATCGAAGGACTCCGGAAGTTTCGAAAGAAGCTTCTGCGTGAGCGGGACCCTTGGCACGATACGTCGCGCCGGTTTCGCATCCGCCGCTTTGCGGGTCCGGAGTGCTTTCTGGAGCACCTCGAAGGGGTGCGGGTCGCGCATTTGACCGACCTGCACGTCGGTCGCGTCACGCCGATGGCGGTCCAATACGACGCGGTCTCGATGACCAACGCAGGCAAGCCCGACATCGTCGTCATCAGCGGCGACTTTGTCTGCCATAGTCAGGTGTTTCTCGACGATCTCACCGACGTGATCAGCAAGATCAACGCTCCCGTGTTTGCGGTTCTTGGCAACCACGACCACTGGGCCGGTGCGGAACCGGTGCGAAAAGCGCTCCGGCGTGGTGGGGCCGAGGTGCTCGACAACGCGCACACCACGATCGCCATCCGGCATCAGCCGCTGCAAGTCCTCGGTCTGGACGACGCGTACACCGGGCATGCCGATCGGCGCGAAGCGCTCAAGGGGCTGCGCTCTGACCTGCCGGTCATTGGGCTTTCGCACATCGCGGAGGAAGCCGATGCGCTTTGGGAGGCCGGGGTTCCGCTCGTGTTTTCTGGCCACACTCATGCCGGCCAGATCACGGTCGCGCGCCTTCACGAGCTTTCCGTCGGGAGGTTCGCGGGCCACAAGTACATTCACGGGCTCTACGGTTCGCGAGGGGCACAGGACCCAAAGGGCGCGGTTTACGTGGGTGCCGGGGTCGGGGCCGCGATCGTTCCGCTGCGCTTAGGCGAGCGAGCCAAGCGCGAGGTGGCGTTCTTCGAGCTTGGCACGCAGCCTGGCGCCTTCGACGAGCATCACCAAGAGCAACCGGCGCATCCGGGACGAGCGCCCTCGCTCAAGACCAGGGAACGCCGCGCCCAGGCCGTGCAGCGCAGGCATGAACGCCGCGAACGCCGAAACGGCAACGGCAACGGCAAACGCGCCGGTTTCAACCAGTAACGCCCGCTCGCCACAGGCATTGAGCCTTCCAAGAAGGGGTCAGACCGCCTTTATGCCGTGGCGGCGAGGAACTGCTCTGCTTCGAGGGCAGCCATGCAGCCGGTGCCGGCGGCTGTGATCGCCTGCCTCCACTTCTTGTCCTGCACGTCGCCCGCCGCGAACACACCGGGGATGTTGGTCTGCGTCGAGTCGGGCTTCGTGATGATGTAGTCCTGCTCATCGGTGTCGATCTGGCCCTTCAAGAATGCGGTATTCGGCGTATGACCGATCGCGAAGAACAGGCCCGCAACCGGGATATCGCACTCTTCGTCGGTCTTGAGGTCTTTGACGCGCATCGCTTGGAGGAAGTCGGCGCCCTTGGCCTGTGTGACCACGTGCGACCAGAGCATCTCGATCTTCGGATTGTGGAGCGCGCGCTGCTGCATGATCTTCGAGGCGCGGAGCTCGTCGCGCCGGTGAACGATGTACACCTTCGAACCAAATTTCGTGAGGAACGTGGCCTCTTCGACCGCCGAGTCGCCGCCGCCGATCACCGCGAGGGGCTGATCGCGGAAGGCCGGCAACGCGCCGTCACACACTGCGCAGGCCGAGATGCCCTTCTGCCAAAGCTCCTCGTCGCCGGTGCCTGGGATGTCGAGTCGTCTAGCCGTTGCGCCGGTCGCAATGATGATCGAGTCCGCGCTGCCTGTCTCGGAGTCGGCCCTGAAGTGGAAGGGGCGGGACGAGAGATCGAGCTCGTTGATGGTCTCGGTGTGGATCGTCGTGCCAAAGCGCTCGGACTGTGCGCGGAAACGCTCCGTCAGCGTCGGGCCCATGATGCCTTCGGGGAAGCCGGGGAAGTTGTCGACGTCCGTCGTGGTGGTCAGCTGGCCGCCAGCGGCGATGCCGCCCGCCATGAAGCCCTCGAACAGGACGGGCTTCAGCTCGGCACGTGCCGCGTAGATCGCTGCGGTGTGGGCTGCAGGTCCGCTACCGATGATCAAGACACGATGGCTCATGACACTCCTTTTGAGGCCCGGGTTATGCCTACCCGCAGGCGACTGCGCAAGTCCTAACCGATCAGGTCGGACACGTGCGCGCCGATGGCCAGAGAGGCCGTAAGCCCTGGAGATTCGATGCCAATCAGGTGCACCACCCCCGGCTGTGACGACGGATTGGCGATGACGAAGTCTGCGAATCCGCCCTCAGGGCCGACGAGCTTTGGCCGGATCCCACTATAGTCCGGCGTCAAGTGCTCCGGCCGAATCGCCGGGAGGTAGCGTGCGACCGCGTTCGCGAAACGCTCCGCTCGCGATTCGTCGACGGAGTAGTCGATGGTGTCGACGAACTCGGCGTCCGGGCCGGCGCGCCGTGCCCCCGTAATATCTGCGGTGATGTGAACGCCGAGGCCGCCTCCCGTGGGGAGCGGATAGATCAGGCTGTTGCGCGTGGTCGGTGCGCCCGAGCTGAGCGCAAAGTACGAGCCCTTGCATGGATACAAACGCCAAGGGCGCTGGCTATCGGGCAGCCCCGACTTCGCCGCCACGTCGAGAGCCGAAAGGCCAGCCGCATTCACGACCCGCCGCGCGTGAAGCTCCGCCTGACTTCCCATCGTGTCTGTGGTCCGAACGATCCATCCATCTTTGGACCTCCGAATCTCGTCGACCGCGGTGTGGTAGACGAGCACTCCGTCGGCTTCTTTGATCTCACGGACGAGGCTCGCGATGAATTCGTGGACGTCGACCACGCCCGAGGTCGGGGAGTGAAGAGCGAGCTCGCAACGGAGTTCCGGTTCTTGCTGAGTTGCCTCGCTCCCCGTCATCAGCCGAAGCTCGCCAGCCCCAACTTCGCTGGCATGGCGGGCGATGTCGTGAAGACGCTGCTCATCTCGGGCGCTCGTTGCGACGATCAATTTCCCCGTGTGTTTGTGCGGCACCTCGTGGGTTTCACACCATTCGTAGAGACGCCGCTTGCCTTCGATGCACATCCTCGTCTTGAGCGAGTCGTTCGGATAGTAGATCCCTGCGTGAACCACGCCGCTGTTCCGGCTCGAAATCTCGCGTCCAGGTCCGACTTCTCGCTCGATGACCACCACCGAGTCGAGCCGTCGCGAGAGCTCGTACGCGCAGGCAAGGCCAACGACACCTGCACCGATCACGACCGCATCGACTCGTTCAGACATCGTCATCCCCTCTAGAAAGCGATCGGGTCGATCCGCTGGGCTGGTAGTTGAACCGAAAGCTGCGGCATCGGTAGCTCACGCTGTTGGCGGTAGGCCTCGTAGTGCACCAAAACCTTGCGGACGTAGCGGTGGGTCTGCGTGAAGGGAATCCGCTCCAACAAGACATCGACTGGTGTGCCGTCGGCGCTCTCCTGGATCCAGCGTCGAACGTTGTGGGGCCCGCCATTGTATGCGGCTATGGCCAGCGGCAGCCGCCCGTCGAACCGATGAATCAAGGAGCTCAGGTACCAAGCAGCGAACTCGAGGTTGAGCCGCGGGTCGAGGAGATCGGCCGGCGTGAAATCGTCATAGCCCAGCGCGTGGGCGATCAGCTGTCCCGTTCGCGGCATGATCTGCATGAGGCCGACCGCCCCGGCGTACGACACGATGTGCTTCTGATAGGCGCTCTCGACTCGCATGACCGCAAGCAGGACGTTGGGGTCGAGGCCGTATCGGTTGGCGGCGGGAACCGCGAGCCATTCGTAGGCACGCGGCAGGGTATCGATGAAGTCGGGCCCGGCGAAGCCACCGGCCGTTCCCATGTCGCCGAGCGTCGCAGCCACGGCGGCGAGGGTGGCGCGGTCTTCCTCGGAAAGCTCGAGACGCGCGGCGCGAACGTCGCGCGCGATCGGTTCGTGTGTTCGGCCGTCTGCCCGCGCAACGGAGTGCAGGCCCGCCCTTGCGATGGGTTTCCCAAGCGCGTGGCGCCACGTCAGGTAAGTTTCGAAGAGCTCTGCCGTGGCTGCGTCGCGTTCGCCTAGGCGAAGCAGAGCTGCAGCGCGGGCAATCCACGGATAGCTGCGAGCGTGTAGCTCGCCGATCGGTTGCAGCTGCTTGGCGAGCGAGCGGTCGGACGCCGCGGGCGGCCGGGGAACCGTCTGCTCCACCCCATTTGAGAACCCCTCCTGGCCCGAGCTATGATTGCCGAGTTTCACTCGCCCGAGCCCATTCTCGGCCCAAAGCGCGTAGTAGCGGTCCCCGCTCAGCTCGGCGGTTGCTGTGGCCAGCGTGAAGAAAAGGACTGCCTCGGCCGGTTGGCCGGCGCGTTCGTGGGCTCTGGCCAGGTGGTAGATCGCGGCTACTCTGTGGCGGGAGCCGGGGCGCTTCGCGATGCCTTCTAGCAGTGGGATGATCAGGCCTTCGCTCCCCGTCCCGATGGCAGTCATCGCCGCGTCGAAGAGAATAATCGACGAAACTCCGGCCCGCACGCCCAGGGTGACGAGGATGCCGTCGACTTCTTCCTGGAGCCCCGCAGCCGAAGCCACGCTCAGCATGTTCATGAGTCGGCTCGAGGGAATCGACGTGTTCGCGCGACCCGCACGCAATCCGGTGAGCTGTCGGAGCGCTTGGTCTGGCTCACGCGCAGCGGCGGTTTCCGCCATGTCGTTCGCGCGGCTCTCGATATGCCTCGCGGTCGCGAGGTCCTCGATGGGGAACAATTGCGCAGTCCGCATGTACGTCTCCGCGGCTTTCCAGCGACCTTCGTAACGAGCGATGCGACCCGCGAGGTAGTGAACCTCTGCGTGCTGCGCTCCGGTGAGAGGGCTATCTAGGAGCTCGGCGATCGTGGCCTTTGCCTCGTCGAGCGGACCTGTGCGCACGAGGTGGCGCGCCCGGCGCACTCGCTCTTCATCGATCATGGAGGGCGTTTCGTAGCCGAGCGCCTTCAGGCGTGTGAGCTCGGACTCGGCCCAGGGTGCGATCCGGCTTCCGGGATGGTCCACGCGGAACGCATGCATGGCCGCGATGGCCTCGTCGTAACGTCCTTGTCGGAGCAGGCTCTGGGCATGCTCGAAGAGAAGCTCGGTTCGATTGGGGACCGCAGGGTAGGTCCATAGCAGCTCACGCAGGGCCCGGTCGGCGCTCGGGTCGCTCGCACGCAGCAGGGCGAGCACTCGGCCGAAGCTAGCCTCGACCCGCACGGACTCATGCGGGCTTTGCGAGGCCTCGGCGAAGAACACCGCCGCCCGGCCCGGCCGGTCCCTGAGGAGCTCGAGCCGAGCGCTCTGCAGGGCAATGCGGTCGCTGATCTGCGGGAGCCCCCGGTGGGCCAAGTCGAGCTGCAGACGTGCCTCCTCGTAGTTCGCTGCCGCGACCTGATCGACGGCTTCGCGATAGGCTTCGATCGCGCGTGCCTCGGAAGGCTGCGCGTTGGCAATCGCGAACGCGCTCAGGTACGGTCCGCACATCGGAGCGCGCCACCGCACTAGATCGATCGGCGCGGCGCTGACGTACGGTTGATCCGCGACGCACATCGGCACGTCAGGCGATGCGTCGACCGGTGTAGAAAGCCATGCCAGAAGCACCGCCGCGAACACTACTGCAATGAGTCCGCCGTGAGCCACGCTCCTTATAACATTGCAAATTCGTGAGGTGAGACGCAAAGATTGGGTTGCCGACACGCCTCTTTATACGTAATCGGCGGCCGCGCGCTTCATTCTTGCAATGGTTTGTTGATTTCTGACTCTTCGCCGGTCTCCATTTCAGCTGGGACGTCCTCGAGCTCGGGTCGCAGGATGGTGACGATGCCAACTCCGACGAGGACCGCGAAGCCGACCATCAGCCAGAATGTGCGCCACTTTGGGGTTTCGTACCCTTCGTCGTAGCGGGGCATGTGCTCAGCCTCCGAGCTCCGCCAAGGCCGCGCGAGCTGCAGCAGCCGCGCCGTCCGCCGGAACGTCTTGGGACTCGCTGTCGGTGCGCTTCTTGAGCTCGACGGTGCCCTGCTTCAGGCCCCGAGACCCGACGGTAATCCGAACGGGAATCCCGAGAAGGTCCGCGTCTTTGAATTTGACCCCTGGCCGCTCGGAACGGTCGTCGAGGAGGGTTTCGACGCCTTCTGCCCGCAGCGCCTCGTAAATCTCGGTGGCCTTGGCGAGGGGCTCTTCGTCTTTACCGATCGGGGTGATGATCACCTGGTAGGGGGCGACGTTGACCGGCCAACGGATGCCGTGCTCGTCGTGGTGCTGCTCCATGATGGCGGCGATCAGGCGAGTGACGCCGATGCCGTAGCATCCCATGACGAGAGACTGACTACTGCCTTCCTCATCGAGGAATGTCGCGTTCATCTTGTCGGAATAGTGGGTGCCGAGGACGAAGATGTGCCCGCCTTCGATGCCACGGTAGAGCTCGAGCTTGCCGTCGCAGCGGGGGCAGGGATCGCCGGAGGCGGCTTGCCGGATCGAGACGACCTCTGCCTCGAAGTCACGCCCGTAGCTGACGTTCTTGTAGTGGTAGGGCGTTTGTCCCGCGCCGGCGATCGCGTTCGGCACCGCGACCGCGCCCGGGTCGGCGATGATGCGGCCCTCGAATCCGACCGGTCCGACGAAGCCGATCTCGGTCTTGGTCGCTTCTTTCACTGCAGTATCAGACGCGAGCAAGACCTCGTCGACTCCGAGATGTCGGGCCAGGCCGATCTCGTTGATCTCGTGGTCTCCGCGAACGACTGCCAAGACGACTTCCTCGCCCGCGACGTAGAGCAGCGACTTGAGCGTGTTGGACGCTGTGGTTTGCCCGCCAAAGAAGGACACCACCTCCTCGATCGAGCGTATATCTGGCGTTTCGACCTTCTCTAGCGCCGCTGGCTGGGTCGAGCTGGTGGCGGGGGGCTCTGCTCGACCCGCCTGCGCGACCTCGACGTTGGCGGCGTAATCACATGCGCCACACGCGACGATCCAGTCTTCGCCGGTCTGCGCCAGCACTTGGAATTCGGCGCTCTGCTTGCCGCCGATCGCTCCACTGTCTGCCTCGACGACGCGGTAGTCGAGTCCGAGCCTCTTGAAAATTCGGTGATAGGTGTCGCGCATGAGCGCGTAACTCTGCAGGGCGGCCTCCTCCGACACGTCGAAGGAATAAGCGTCCTTCATGATGAACTCGCGGCAACGTAGGAGGCCCGCGCGAGGACGAGGCTCGTCGCGAAACTTCGACTGAATTTGATAGAGGTTGAGCGGGAGCTGCCGGTAGCTCTTGATCTCGCGTCGAACGAGGTCGGTGACGATCTCCTCGTGGGTCGGTGCCAGGTGGTACTCGCCGCCCTTGCGGTCCTTGAGGCGCAAGAGAGTGGGGCCGTATACGTCCCAACGCCCCGTCTCCTTGAAGTACTCGCTGGGAAGAAACACCGGCATGAGCAGCTCCTGCGCTCCCGCCACGTCCATCTCCTCACGGATGATCTGTTCGATCTTGTGAAGGACCCGCGTGCCCAAAGGCAGCAGCTCGTAAATCCCGGCCCCGACCATCCGGGCGTACCCCGCCCGAAGCATGAGCACATGCGACGGCATCGTTGCTTCCTTGGGAACTTCCTTCAGCGTGGGAATGAACGCCCGCGAATACCGCATCGCGCCGTCCTAGCAGGGAGGGGAGAGAGTTTCCACCAGGGTCTTCAGACCCCGCTGTCTCTGCTCAGGTGCCTAGGATGAAGCTTACGCTCGTGGTGCCGGAGCCGCCGATGTTGAGGGTCTGGACGTTCTTGGCGCCTTCGACTTGATAGTCGCCGGCTTCACCGGCGACTTGCTTGTAGCAGTCCAGGACCTGGCGGACGCCTGTGGCGCCGACGGGGTGGCCGGCTCCAATGAGGCCGCCGCTCGGGTTGATCGGGGTGCTTCCGTCGAAGGCGATGACGCCTTCCTCGACCGCTTTCCAGCTTTCACCAGGGGCGGTGAGACCGAAATGGTCGATGGCCATGTACTCGGACGTGGTGAAGCAGTCGTGGGTTTCGATCGCGTCGATCCCACTGCTGTCGGCGATGCCTGCGCGCTTCTGGGCGTCGGTCACCGTGCTGCGGACGTGCGGCAGGATGTACTCCGCGTTGCGGCTCTCCGCGACCTTGTCCTCGAAGAGCATGCGCGCCGTCGCGTGCCCCCAGCCCTTGATGCGGGGGATCGATTCGAGCGACACGCCTGTGCGGTCGGCCCACTTCTTGGCGTATTCCGGCGAAGCGAGCATGAGTGCTACCGCGCCGTCGGTCACCTGAGAGCAGTCCGAGATGTGGATGCGGCCACCGATGGTGCCGTTGAACTCGTCGCGACTCATCGCGTGGTCGTAGTTCATGTACCAGGTGCGCGTTTGTGCATTCGGGTTGAGTTTCGCGTTCGCGTAGTTGATCGTGCTGATCTCCGCGAGATGCTCGTCCTTGAGCCCGTAGCGCTTGTCGTACTCGTCGCCGAGCTTGCCGAAGAGCTTGGGGAAAGGGAACTCGATGCCCTTGGCTTCGAGCTCATACCATGCAGCAGTGCCGAGGAAGTCGCCGCCTTCACCGGGCCCGACCGTCTTCATCTGTTCCACACCGACCACGCACGCCAGATCGTACCGATGCGCCTCGATCTCGGCCGAGGCCGCCAGGATTGCGATGCTGCCGGATGCGCATGCGGCTTCGTGCCGCGAGGTCGGAAGGCCGCTGAACGCCGGGTCGATCTCCAAGAAGAACGCACCGAGGTGCCCCTGCTTGCTGTAGAGCTCCGCCGCGAAGTTACCCGTGTGGGCCACCTCGATTTCGCTGGGTTCGATCTGGGTCTTGTCGAGCGCGCCAAGCACCGCCTCGCGCATCATTGCGACGAAGTGCTTCTTCTCTTTGCTCCAGTTACGGGCAAAGTCTGTCTGGTAGCCGCCGAGAACGTAAACTTCTGGAATCTGTGCCATCTCTTTCACCAAAACCTTTCGCTCACGCGGCGACGAAAAACTTACCCACGTTGACCTGTGGGTCATCGAAGAACGTTGTGCCCTCTTGGGCGTTTGCAAGCGCAGGCGGCACGGGAAGGCCAGCCTTTTCGATCATCTGAATGGTTGGCTTGAGGCCAATCGTGTCGACCAACACACTCGGCGGCGCCCAGTTGAAGCCGTAGCCCATGATGCGGTCGATGCCGGAGATGTCGTCGGTGACCTCGCCAACTCGGTGGAACGAGTAGCTGATGTATCCGGCAATCACCTTCTGCGCGATCGCGGCATACGGCCCTGTGGCCTCCGCGAAGGCGCGCATCCCGTCGACGTAGCGGCCGACACGGTGCAGATTGGAAATCTCCTCGATGAACCCGAGGTCCGGCCGCGAGATTGAGGCCTTTGGCCCGTACTTGCGGGTCTTCGGGTCGAGGACGATGCGGTTCCCCCCGTCGTCCTTGTCGAAGAAGCCAGCGCCGGTCTTGCTGCCGAGCACGCCCTTCGCCATCAGGTCGGCCATGTATTGCGGAAGCTTCAGCGTCTCGTGCGCCTCATCCGGGGCAAGCTCGTAGATGTTGTCGACGATCGCACGGTGGATGTCCCAGCCGACCAGGTCGATCGTTGCCAGCGGCGTCATTGCCCGGCCGGTGTAAGGACCCACCAGCTCGTCGATCAGGAGTGGCCCGTGCTCCTCGGCGAGGATTGCGCACTCATTGAGCACCTTGAAGCCGATGCGGTTGCCGGCGAAGCCCGCGGTGTCCGCCGTCCGCACCATTGCGCGCCCGAGGCGCTTCGTGCAGAACGCGTCGATGAAATCGACCAGCTTGGGGTCGGTCTCCTTGCCCGCGACCAACTCGGTGCCGACGATGACGTTCGGCGGGTTGAAGAAGTGCAAGCCGAGGAAGTTCTTGCGGAAAGAATCACTGCGGCCTTCGGCGAGCTGATTGATCGACAGACCCGAAGTGACAGTGGCGACGATTGAATCCGGCCGACGCACCTTGTCGATGCGATCGAAGAACTCCTTTTTGAGATCGAGTTGCTCGGTTACGGCCTCGAAGATCAGATCGGCTTCCGCGATCACACGATCGAAGTCCGCATCGTAGCTTCCGGTATCGATGCGGTTGGCCACGGTGCTCGAGCGCACCATCTTCACGGCTGCGGCAAGCCCGCCGTCTGCCTTCTCCTTGGTTCGCGCCAAGAAGGTGACCCGCGGTACCGCCGTCGTGAACAGCGCCCCGCTTCCAAGGCCCATCGCGCCATTGGCGCCGAGGACTACGACGTGATTGATCGAACGTGAGCTCAGCAAATCCGAGGATTTGCCGCCCACCGCTGCTGTGGTCGCCGACAACATCTCTTGTCCTTTCTCTGCCTCGACTGTTTACAACTTAACTAGCCGGGAACAGCATCTTGGGTTGAAGGAGTCTCTCGGTCAACTGAAAGCGTGTAAAAACAAGCATTTACAACGGTTTTACAAAAGCGACTTCAGAGTGATTTTAGGCCAAGCGACCGGGATCACAGCGATCTCTTGCGGGGCGTGTTAGGGAAGCGTTCCGATGGAGGCAACCATCACCGCCAACGACCTCGGAGTCAGCGAGGAGGCCGTCGAGCTGTTCCGCAACTCCGATGCGATCGACCTCCACCTCGACTCGTTCATCTGGCACCGGATCTTCGGCTACGATCTCAATCGGGCGCATCGCGGCGGGTTCTTCGGGCGGAGTTTTTTCGGCCACGCGGATTTTCCGACGGTGCGACAATCTGGTCTTGCCGGCGCAACCTGGGTGATCACGACCAATCCGGCGCGATCCGCTCGGGGCCGCCGTCGGACGCTCGAGAAGAATCTGCGCCGCCTCCGCTCTTTGTTGGATGAGGCGCCGGGCATTGTGCACGTCCGGACCGCTCGAGAGTTCCGCGCTGCGCGCGCGGCCGGTGACCACGCTGCCTTCATTGGTATTCAAGGCGGCAATGCGCTCGACGACGACATCGAAGCGCTGGAGCTGATCGCCGACCGTTCCGTCCTGCGCGTCACGCTCATTCACCTGACCTCGTCGCGACTCGGCGCATCCAGCACGCCGGGCTCCTCGCGTACCGCGGGGCTGACCGACCTCGGCCGGGCGTACGTCGAGCGGCTGAACGAGCTTCGCGTCGGAGTCGATCTTGCCCACATCAGCCGCAAGGGGTTCTTCGATGCCGTCCATGCGCACGACAAGACGCAGCCCTTGTTCGTGACGCACACGGGCTTAGCGGGCGTGTACGAGCACTGGCGAAACATCACCGACGAGCAGCTTCGAGCGGTGGCGGACACCGGTGGCACCGTCGGAGTCATGTTGCAGGTCTCGTTCCTCGGGCGACGCGGCGTCTCCGTTCGTACGGTGGTCGATCATCTCGCACACATCGTGGACACCGTGGGCGAGGATCACGCATCGATCGGCACCGACTACGACGGGGCCATTACGCCACCCAAGGACTTGCCGGGGCTCTGGGCCCTCCCACGCTTGGTGCAGGAAATGCTCGACCGCGGTTGGTCCGACGTGAGGGTTCGAAAGATCCTCGGCGGCAACGCCCTGCGCGCGATTGAGGCGTTGCGCGGCTAGCCGAGCGCGCACAGGCTTCGGTCATGGCACTCCTGGAACAGATCAACACCGACCTCAAAAAGGCCATGCTCGAGCGGGACGAGTTGACCCGCGACACCCTTCGCATGATCAAGTCCGAGCTACTGATGCTCGACAATCCCGATGAGCTCGCCGTGCTCTCCCGCGCGGTCAAATCGCGGCGCGACAGCATCAAGAGCTACGTCGAAGGGGGGCGCCAGGATCTCGCAGACAAGGAGCAAGCCGAGATCGAGGTGATCGAGCGCTACCTTCCGAAGCAGCTCAGCGAAGATGAAACTCGGGAGGCGATTGCCGGGATCATCGAGGAGCTTGGTCGCAGCGGCAAGAAGGAGCTCGGGAAGGTCATGAAAGAGATGAAGGCGCGCTATCCGGGCCAAGTCGATGGTAGGCAGGCTTCCTCGATCGCGGGACAGCTGCTCGCCTGACATTCTAGTTGCCTGAGTCGTTCCGCCCTGACCACCAGAGGCGGTAGCGCTCCCGGATGGCTCTGCGGTCGTCACTCGGCATGTTGACTCGGTACCCGTAATCCTGACCTGACGCGCGAATGAGATCGCTGCTCGCGATCGCTCGAATTTCCGCGTCTTCATGGTCGAGGCTGGCGATGAGCCACTCCACCCGCGAACGTCCGCGATTGTCTGTAAACCAGTCGCGCCAAGCTGCCTCTTGGTTGCCGAAGTCTTGCGCCGTCAGCATACGCAACACGCGCCACGCCGCTTCACCGAGGACGCTGCGCTCCGACAGAGCCGGAATGAGAGCTTCGATGCACTGCTCATCGCGGAGAACGGCGAGCGCGCGCATTGCGAGCAGGCGTGAGCGTTGGTCGGTGTCCGACGCGAGGGCGAGAGAGCGAAGGGACTTCTTGAGCCCCTCCACGCCTTCCTGTTCCTGGAAGACTTCTAACGCGTGGAGCGCGCTCCGCGAGATGCCTTGGTCGTCGTCGAAGAGGGCGGTGGCCAGTGGCTCGATGAGTAGTGGGTGCGGTAGCTCGGCGGCGACCAGCGTCGCATAGTAACGGGTTTCGGGTTCCTCGGACCTGAGGAGCTTGGCGATGTGGGGCGCAGCAGGATTGCCAAAGGCCACGAGGGTCCGGCAAAGAGCCGACACGCTCCTTCCGCGTGGGGGCTGCACGTGCGGCTCCCAACGATTGAACCAGAGTCGCCCGGGAAAGAGGTCTCGCAAGATGGGGAGGACCCCTTCACCCATCGCCAGCAGGGCCGTCTGGTCGGGCGCTTCTTCGTTGGGCCCGTGCAGACCGAGGCGGACGACCAGGGCTTGGGCGCGTGCGGCGAAGCCTGGCGGCTCCACCGCGGGCAATGGCGTCCTCGGCGCGGTCCCCACCGCGGTCAGCTCGCCGACGTTCAAATGCTCGACCAGGAATTTCATGGCGGCCGCTCGCGCGTTGTCGCCTCGCGCTGGCGGGATCCCCGTCCAGCGACGAAACGCCTCGCCGAGCTCACGGTCGGGCCACCACTTGGCTTCGAGGCTCTCCCCGGGTGGCGGATTTGAGGTCCGCCAACGGCCGTCGGACGGCGCGGACTTTGGAGCATCGCTGGGACTCGGCGCCTCGACGCGGTCGGAGGGCGCGTTCTTGATGAGATAGGTCGAGTCTCCCTTGTTCCCTGACCCCATGGCCCATGAGGGTACACCAATCGGAATCAAACGAGCATTTTGATCCTACGCTCGTCCTGAGCGGTACTGGCCTTACCGCTCGAGGCTTCGCGAAGAAGCTTCTTGATGCGGAGCCCGAGGACGTCGATTTCGGTCGATGCAAAGTCTTCGGCTCCGAAGCGCTTCACCTGTTCGGTTTGGCGTCTCAGTATCTCGATGTCTTGCCTCAAAATCCGCATCGCCACCAGCTTGAAAACCGTTCGCAAGATTGCGTGCGGAATCGGGACTTTTACAGCCACCGTGGCGAAGAGATCCGTGACGGTGGGCGTCCGTGGCGTCAGCGCCGTGAGTCGCGGCAAGCAAAAGAGGGAACACGGCGTGCGGGGTGGTCGGGCTCGCCGCACAAACCGGGTACTGCTTTGCATGCACCCGCGCCGTCGAATTCCCAGCCGTGGTAGCTGCACTGGATGGTCCCGCCAACGACGCGGCCTGCGGACAGCGGCGCGTTACGGTGAGAGCAGCGATCGAGTAGCGCAACACTTTGTCCACTCGAGTCGCGAAATGTAACGAGTAGTAATCCATTCAACAAAACCGGCCTGGGTTTCGTTCCTACTTCCTTGCTGGCCGCTACGACGTACCAACCCGGTGCAAAATCGGTGTTTGCGCTCGACTCTGTATGTTGTTGCGATTGTTTGCTCATGATGACCCGTGCGCAATTTCTGCGCCTGTCCGACTGTGCCTTCGTTTCTTTTGCGTAATTTAGCATGACCGCAACTCAACTTTCGATGGAACAGGGTGGGTTCGACTGCTACACGAAAGGCATGTCACGCCAAAGCAACAAGGAACGCACGCGGCATCGCCTGCTTCAGGCGATTCTCAAAACGATCCAGCGGTACGGACGCGGCACCCTGACGACAGGACGAGTTGCGCAGCTTGCAGGGGTGGCACAACCCACCTTCTACGTGCATTTCCGGAGCATGGATCAGGCGCTCGAGCAGGTGGCCGAGTGGGTTGCCGAGGAGCTCAGCCCCGGTCTCAACGCGGAAGCGTCGGCCGAGCTCGATCGAGCCGCCGATGTGCTCGAAGAAGCCGTGCGCAAGTGCACGCGCTCCCTCGTCCGCGACCGCAAAGTGGCGGAGGTTTTCCTCAGCAATCGCCGAGATCAAACCTCCGCGCTGGGTAGGCGCTGGAGCGTGCTCACGGGAAACCTCCGTGAGCGGATGCGCCAGATCGTCGTTCAGGTGCGTCCCGATATTGCCCCATCCGATGCGGCGCTCCACGCCGAGCTACTCGTGAGCGTCATCTTCGGCCTGGCCGAGGCCTACATCGACGGCCGAGTCAGTGACCTCAACCGCGCCACGGCCACAGCCTCGCGCGCGATCGTCACCAGCATATTGACGACCTCGACCGTCGCAGACGCCGCCTGAGGGCTCGGCCTCAGAGGGTCGGCTTTCGATTGCTAGCCTCGCATGTTAGGCCCGCCGGGTGACCGACCTCTTCAATCCATCTCCGGAGCATCGCGCGCTTCGCGAGCTCGTCCGCTCCTTCACCGAAAGAGAAGTCGACCCGCAGGCCGAGGCGTCAGACCACGAAGAGCGATTCAACCTCGAGCTCTTTCGCAAGCTCGGCGAGCTCGGTCTTCTCGGTATCACCGTCGAGGAACGTTTCGGTGGTGCAGGCTTAGATCCCGTCGCCGCAGTGATCGCACACGAGGAGCTTGCAGCAGCCGACCCTGGGTTCACGTTGGCGTATCTCGCGCACTCGATGCTCTTTGCTAACAATCTGCAGATCAACGGGAGCGACGAGCAGCGGAGCAAGTACCTGCTAGACGCGTGCACCGGCAAAAAGATTTGTGGGATGTGCATGACCGAACCCGGCGCGGGCACCGACGTCCTCGGAATGCAGACTACGGCGGCACGCAAAGGCGACGTCTACGTGCTCAACGGCGCCAAGATGTGGATCACCAATGGAGCGATAAACGACACCGAGCTCGGCGACACGTTCCTCGTGTACGCTCGCGTTGAAGGCAGCCCACGCAACCAGCTCTCGATGTTCATCGTCGAAAAGGGATTCGCCGGCTTCAGCCTTGGCCAGAAAATCAAGGGCAAGCTCGGGATGCGTGCGTCGACCACGGCCGAGCTCGTGTTCGAGGATTGCCAAGTTCCTGCTGAGAATCTGGTGGGCTCTGAAGGCGCCGCGACGCTCCATATGATGCGCAACCTCGAGCTCGAGCGCGTTACCCTCGCCGGGATGAGCCTGGGGATCGCGCGCAGGTCGATCGAGGTCATGAATCGCTATGCGAGCGAGCGAACTTCGTTTGGCAAGCCGCTGCGCGAGTTTGGACAGATCCAGCGTTACATCTCGCAGTCGTACGCAGAGTACATGGCGGGCCGGACCTACACCTATTACACCGCCTCGACGATGAGTTTGGACACTCCAGGCCACCGTCTCGACTCGGACGGCGTAAAGCTGTTCACTTCCACGATGGGCAAGGACATCGCCGACCGCGCGATCCAGGTACTCGGTGGCTATGGCTACGTCGCGGAGTATGCCGTTGAGCGGTTGTGGCGGGATGCCAAGCTCCTCGAGATCGGCGGCGGCACGCTCGAAGCACACCAGAAGAACATGTGCCGTGAGCTTGGCCGCACCGAACGCATTTTGTGAGAAAACCCACATCTCACCAGCTTCGCCCGTATTTTCGCCTCGCGAAGTAGGCGATGGCGCTTTCGAGCCGCTATGCTGTCCACTGTGACACTTGCCCTTGGGGGGGATTAGGACGAAGTGACGCAAGAAGCCGTAGCCAGCGATATACCCAGGCCACCAGTCGACCTTCCGGTTCTCGGGAAGTTCGCCGGCTATGACGTCCTTGGGCGCCTTGCGCTCGGCGGAATGGCCGAAATTCTTCTCACGCGTCACGCCAACACCGAAGGCGAGCATCGCTTTCTGGTGATAAAGCGAATTCTTCCGCACTTCGAGCAGGATAACGATTTCGTGCAGATGTTCCTCGATGAGGCGCGAATCGGGATGCAACTCAAGCACCCGAACATCTGCCAGTTCCATCAATTTGGTGCGGACGAAGGATCGCACTTCATCGTGATGGAGTGGATCAACGGGGTGCCGCTTGGGCGGTTGATTCGCAAGGCGCGCAAGTCCGGGGGAGTGGGGTTGCCGATCGCCATTCGTATCGGCGTCGACATCGCGCGAGCGCTCCACTACGCCCACATCGCGAACGATGAGCATGGCGAACCGTTCAACATCATTCACCGCGATGTATCGCCGCACAACATCATGATTAGCTACGCCGGCACGGTGAAGTTGCTGGACTTCGGTATCGCAAAGGCGGACCACCGCGCTCACAAGACTCAAGCTGGAGTGGTCAAGGGCAAGTTCGCCTACATGGCCCCCGAGCAATGCACGGCAGGTCAAGCGGACCATCGGCTCGACATCTTCGCGCTCGGCGTTTGCCTTTTCGAGACGCTCACCGGGCGGTCGCTCTACAGGCGGCAGACCGAAGCCGCGACGATGCGGGCCGTCATCATGGATCCGGTACCCTCGCTCAAGGAGCGTCTTCCCGACGTTGCCGATGAGCTCGATCGGATTATTCAGAAGGCCCTCGCGAAAGAGGCCAACGATCGCTTTGCTACCTCCGAGGAATTTGCCAACGAGCTCGAGCGCTTTGGCAAGGAAAACAACCTGTATGCGACGCAGCGCGAGGTCGCCAACTTCATCAAGAAGGTCTTCCCTGAGGAGTTCACGCGGGGCCCGCGCGTAGACACGGTGCCGTTCGGCGCCTCCATCACCCTCGACATGCATCAGGCGAACGATTCGTCTTCGTCGAAGTCGTATGTGTCGCAGATCCCGGGAGCCATTCGGGAGCTCGAGCTTGCCGGAGTTAGTGACGGTCTCGACCTGGGGCACCTGCTCGATGCTCCCATCGTCGCGCCGCTGCCTGCCGCAGTGCCTTCGACGCCGGATGCACAGATCAGCCAGCAGACGACTCCGGCTGCTCCGAACGCGATCCCAAAGCGCGCAGCGCCCAAAAAGCGGCCGGTCGGCCCGAAGAAGCCGTCTCTCTTCGGCTGGAAACGGATCGGGCTGCTCATCTTGCTGCTGCTCGGCGGGACCGCGGTGGCCTACGAGCAAACCGACATCGTCAAAGATGCGGTCGGGAGTATTGAGGACCTGTTCGAGGACAAGGGCCCCCCAGAAGTTGCGATCGACGACAATCCGCTTCTACGCGAGCACGGAGCGCGCATTTTGGTCGCATCTTCGCCGCCAGGCGCCAAGGTCTACCTGGATGGCAAAGAGCAAGGTGTGACGCCAGTTGCGCTCATCGGCTTGATGCAGGGTGACTACCGGGTTCGCGTCGAGGCGCCCGGCTTTGCGTCGTGGTCGACCTCCGTCGAGGTTTCAAATGGCGAGACTGCCGGCCTGACTGCAAGGCTTCTCGGCAAGCAGGGGGGCGCCAAGCCAGGGGCGTTTGGTCGCGTGCACATCGAAACGACGCCCCCCTCGGACGTCTACATCGCCGGCGATTTGGTTGGGCGAACGCCCATGGACACCGTCTACGCGCCGCTTGGGCGTGTGACACTCGACTTTGAGCTTGCAGACGGTCGCAAGCTCAGCCGCCAGGTCAGGGTCAAGTCGGACAGCGTCGCGCGCGCAAGCTTCGACCTGACCAAGGCGAAGCGCTAGGCGTTTGTTTCCTCGCGTAGCCGGACGTAGCTTTCGTATCGCTCGCGATCAACAGAGCCCTCGTTCACCGCGTCAAGCACGGCGCACTGTGGCTCGTGCGTGTGGCTGCAATTCCGAAAGGCGCACTGCTCACGGTAGGCCGTGAGCTCGGGGAAGCATCTGTCGAGGTGCTCGACGGGCAGTGCCCAGGTCCCGAGCTCCCGGATTCCCGGGGTGTCGACTAGGAATCCGCTTCCGGGGAGAGCGTGGAGCGAGGCCACCCGAGTGGTGTGACGGCCTTTACCGTGATAGTCGCTCACGCTCGCGATGTTCAGATCGAGGCCAGGGAGGATGCGATTGATCAGGCTGCTCTTGCCCACACCCGACGGCCCGACGAACGCGGAGATCTTTCCCTGCAGAGCCTGGGTCAACGCGTCCAGCCCCTCGCCGGTGCCCGCACTCACCGCCACGACCGGGTATCCGATCGACTCATAGGCTTTCTGCCACGTCGAGTCGCCGGGTTCGCGGAGATCTGCTTTGTTCATCACGATGAGGGGTTGGATGTGCTGGTGCTCGGCGATCACGAGGAAGCGGTCGAGGAGGCGAGTGTTGAGCACGGGTCGCCCATAGCAGAACGTGACCAGGAGTTGGTCGAGGTTCGCGACGAGTACGTCCTCTTTTTGCGGTCCCCTCCCTGGCTGGCGCCTCGAGAAGCGGGTCGTCCGAGGCAGTACTTCGACCACGACGTAGCTCCGCTCGTCCGGCTGCGACACCAGCACGCGGTCGCCGATGACGCATAGGTCCGTAGTCCTCGGTGTGTTCTTGAGCCTTCCACGCATTCGAGCTTGCACGACGTCTCCGTCGATTCGGACGTCGACGAATCCGGCAGCAGAGCGGACAACGAGGCCTTGCATCGTCTCCGCCATGATCAACCCTGGCAGTCCGATCCCGGGTCTTTGGTGATCAACGCGCGCAGAGAGTCCTGATGGGAGATCCACGCGTCGACCACGTCCTCTGGTGTGTCGTGGTCGCGTAGCGTCTCGATCAAGAGCTGTCGGCGTCGGTCGAACTGACCGCCGAAGATGCGGTGCGGACGGTGGGCTGTGTCCAGGGCTCGGCCGCCATACTCGATCGGTGCGCCGAGGTTCTTTGCCGCGTGTTCGTATTCGAAGCGCTTGATCCGGTCGCGTTCCGCGCGTGTGAACAGAAACCCAATCATCATGTCGTCGAAGCATCTGTCGACGAAATCGTCCACGATCGCCCGCAACTTTGGTTCCCCGCCGAGCTGTTCAAACAAGCTCATACAGTTGACGACCCTGGTGCAATGTGGAGCTTCGATCAAGTTGGGTCGGCCAGACCATCGAGTTACCGAACTCTTCAGCGAAGCGCCCTCGCTGCTGCATCGACGCCTAGTTTTCACCCGTTAGGCTCCGAAACGGGTACTTCGCTCTTCCCATTACCGCCGAGATCGGAGAACCTCGCTTACCTCGATAGGGATGGGCTTGCAGAAGCGTCTTCACGACAGCGAGATCTTACTCGACCTGGCTGCCAGCGATTTGCAGGGTTTGGTCCAGCAGGCTGCGGATGAACTCGTCCGATGCGGCAAGCTGAGTGATCGTCAACGCCAAGCCATAGAAAGCACGCTCGACGAGCGGGGCGAGGGCGAGCTGCAGGACCTCGGCGGTGGTGTGGGGGTTCTTCGCGTGCGCTACGAAGCGCAGAACGGAGACGCCTACCGTTGTGCGCTGATCCGCGTTCCTGATGGGGTTCGCGCGAGTGACCACGAGAAGGTTCACTACGTTTGGCTGATCGTTGCGCCGTATGGTGCTTCGACTCCTCCCAATGAAGACCTCGAGCCCTTCGGATGGATGCTGCACGACGAGCGGTTCGGCGCGTCGATCATCGGGGCCAACGATCCGATGCAAGTTCTTGCGACGTACCAGCTCTACTTGGAGTACGTCGAAGCGCCGCCCGATGAGCGCAGGCCCTCGCTCGTCCCGACGTATCCGAGCATCCCCGAAGCCGAAAAGGGGTTCGCCTCCGGGATCGTTGCCGACGTTCGACGAAAATTGCCCTTCTATGCGAGCGATATCATCGACGGGTTCAACATCAAGGGCCTTGCGACGATCCTGTTCTTGTTCTTCGCGTGTCTCGCGCCGTCCATTGCGTTCGGCGGTCTCCTAGCGTTTCTAACTGATGGAGAGATCGGAACCGTCGAAGCGATCCTCGCGACGGCGATCGGAGGCGTGGTGTACGCGCTCTTCTCCGGCCAGCCCCTCACCCTGCTTGGCAGCACGGGTCCTGTCACGATCTTCCTGGCCCTCCTCTACGTCTTTTGTAAGCAGGTCGGTGTGCCGTTCCTTCCCGGGTTGTTTTGGATCGGCATGTGGACCGCGGCGATCATGATGATGCTGGCCCTGACCAACGCGAGCCGTTGCATCCGCTTCTTCACACGCTTCACCGACGAGATATTCGGCGTGCTGATCGCGCTCATCTTCATCACCGAAGCCTTCCGCGACATTTTTGGCGAAATTTTCGGAGCCGAGGTGCCGACCAATGGTGAGCTACTAGCGCTGATCCTGGCCCTCGGAACGTACATGATTGCCCTACAACTCTCCCGCGTTCGGCAGAAGCCGCTGCTCACCAAGACCGTCCGAGAGTTCTTGGCCGACTTCGGGCCTACGATCGCGATCTTCGCGATGACGGCCGCGGCGTGGGCAATGCGACCTATCGAGCTCGAGCACCTCGCCGTTCCGCACGAGTTCGCCACGACGAGTGGACGGCCCTGGTTGGTGAACCCCATGGACGCGCCGACGTGGTTTTGGGCCGCGTCGATTCCGATTGCCGCTCTCGCGGCAGTGCTGCTCTTCTTGGATCAGAACATCACGGTCCGTCTCGTCAACAGCCCGGAGCACCGACTCAAGAAAGGCGCCGGCTACGACCTCGACATGGCCGTGATAGCGGTGCTCGTGGCCCTTTGCGCGGTGATTGGTTTGCCCTGGGTCGTTGCAGCGACTGTGCGCTCGCTGAATCACGTTCGAAGTTTGGCGCACGTTCGGCACCATGCTCGAGGCGAGCACATCATCTCGGTGACGGAGAACCGCCTCACGCCCTTGGTGGTGCACCTGTTGATCGGTGGCTCGCTGCTCTTTCTCGGGCTGCTTCGAGAGATCCCCATGTCCGTGGTCTTCGGCTTGTTCTTGTTCATGGGCATCGCGTCGCTTCGAGGCAATCAGTTCGTCGATCGCCTCAAGCTGTGGGTGACCGATCCGACGCTGTACCCCCCTACGCACTACGTCCGGCGCGTTTCACGCACGGTCCTTCACAGCTTCACGTTGATCCAGGTGGCGTGCCTATCGGCGCTTTGGTTCGTGAAAGAATCGCCTTACGGCGTTCTCTTTCCACTCTGCATCGCAATGCTGGTCCCGATCCGCCGCGGTCTCGGGCGCGTTTTCAGCCAGAAGGACCTAGCCTTCCTGGACGCCGACGAGAATCCCGAGGAAGAGCAGTACCGGGAGATGGATTAGTAGCGTCAGCAACTGTGTTGCGCGAGTGCACCACCGGAGGACGGCTCGCGACGGACATGCTCGCGATCGTCCCGGGACACGGCGGGGCGCGACGCGGGGGTTCGACGGACGGGGCGCCTTGCAAAGGTGGCCGGACAGACTGGGGCGTGGGGCCACGCAAGGCGCCCCTCGGAGCTCGCGCCAATTGCCGATGGTTGCTGTCGTGGCAATTGTCACTCACACGCCGCCGAACCCCCACATCGCGCCCCGCCGTGCCCCTCCATACGTAGACATTGGTGGAGGAATACGAAAAGGGGGCCTGATCCTCATGTACTTTTGGTTAAGTCGACTTCTACAGAGGAGAACGGCGCGCGATGTGCGGCACAGCGATTGGGCGGGAGGCTAGTCGTGTGGCGTCTTAGGGAGCCGGCCGAGCGGGCCCCGATCGCGAGCACGTGCGTCGCGTGCCGTTCTCCGATCGTGTAGATCGTCTCGGTTACCAGGGCTCCTTGTATGGCCTCAGGTCCAGCTCGAACGTCCACGCGTTGCGGGGTTGCTCGTGCAGCCAGAAGTACATTTCGGCGATGCTCTTCGGGTCGATGAGGCCGTCCTCTCCCTTCGCTGCGGCGAAGTCCGGCATGTTTTCGTGTGTGCGGGGGACGTCGATGACGCCGTCGATGATCGCGTGGGAAACGTGGATGCCTCTGGGGCCGAGCTCTTTCGCCATGCTTTGGGCGACCGCCCGAAGGCCGTGCTTGCCGGATGCGAATGCAGCGAAGTTGGCGCTCGCTTTCATGGCGGCTGTTGCGCCAGTAAACACGATCGTTCCTCGCTCGCGTGGAACCATGCGACGAGCGGCTTCACGGCCGACCAGAAAACCGCCAAGCGCGGACGCGCGCCACATGTCTTCGAAAGCCTCCACGGTCGTGTCGAGGATCGACCCCATCGTGAAGCCGGCGGCGTTGAAAATCGCGACCTCGATTGGCCCCAACGCTTCTTCGGCGTTCTTGAACAGCGCGGCAACGGCGGCCTCATCGGAGGCGTCCGCACCAAGCGCCAGCGCCTTGCCTCCCGTCGCTTCGATTTCTGCGACCAGTGGCTGCAGAGCGTCCGCGTTTCGGCGAGCCAGTGCAACCGCGTAGCCGCCCTGGACAAAGCGTTTGGCGACCTCGGAGCCCGTGCCCGTCCCGGCTCCAACTATGACAGCACATCCTTGGCTCATGACCGACCTCCAGGACCTCCCTGTGGCCGGCGCCCGCGGGCGCAAGGGGCAGTGGCAGTGGGACGTCCGAGTGCGGAATTCTCGGTTGGGCGTTCGCGTTCGCTTATCCTCTCTCAGATGCGCCGCTCCGTCCCTCTACGCGTCCTCTCCGATCGGGAGCACTATGAGGACGTCATGCAGGCAGTGCTTGCCGCGGAGCAAAGCGTTTGGGTGGCGACGGCGAATCTCAAGGATGTGATGGTCGAGGATCCGCGCGTGGTTCCAGGCCGGCGCCGCGGGCGTCGATCCAACTATCGATCTGTTCTCGCAGTGTTCGCGGAGCTTGCGCAACGGGGAGTCGAGCTTCGGATCCTGCATGCATCTCCACCCTCACGCGCGTTTCGCCGAAGCTTTGACGCGGAGCACGAGCTCGTCGCAGGCGGTATCGAAATGCGCGTGTGCCCGCGCGTGCATCTGAAGACCGTGGTCGTGGACGCCCGTTTGCTCTACCTAGGGAGCGCGAACTGGACCGGAGCCGGTCTTGGGGCAAAAGGCGACGGGCGCCGCAACTTCGAAATGGGCATCGTCACTTCGGACGAGCAGACGATCGATCAGGTCCAGGAACGCTACGACCGAATCTGGCGCGGCGCCGAATGCGCCGACTGCCGCCTGCGCGATGAATGCGAAATGCCCCTCGACGAGATCTGACTCAAGAACCGGGGCACGACGGAACGCGACGCGGGGGTTCAGGGGACGGGTCGGGATCACAACTGCACGACCGGAGAACAGCTAGGGACGGGCGTGCTCGCGATCGGGGCCCGCTCGGCCGTCTCCTCACGTCCACACAGGACTAGCCTCCCGCCCAATCGCTGTGCTGCCCATCCCGAGCTGTTCTCCTCTGTAGAAGTCGACGTATGGAGTGGCGACGTGTGTGACGTATTCGGAGTTAACCCTTTGAAAAAGCGGACTGTCCCCTTTTTCGTAGACGATTAAGTATGGAGGGGCACGGCGGGGCGCGATGTGGGGGTTCGGCGGCGTGTGAGTGACAATTGCCACGACAGCAACCATCGGCGATTGGCGCGAGCTCCGAGGGGCGCCTTGCGTGGGCCCACTTACCAAGTCCATCCGCCCACGATTGCAAGGCGCCCCGTCCGCCGAACCCGCGCGTCACGCTCCGCCATGCCCCGGCATGTCCGTCGCGAGCCGTCCTCCGGTGACTCAGTTGATTTTCGGGGGCTTAGTCGCGTTCACCGTCACAACCAAGCCAACAGCACCGGAATCGACACCACCGAGATCAGCGTGCTCACCAGTACCAGGCTTGCGACCTGCTCCGGGCTTCTCGCGTATCGCTGCGCGAACAGGTAGTTCAACACGCCCACCGGCATCGATGCTTGCAGGATGAGGACCTTGCGTGTGAGACCCTCCACGCCGAGCAGCATCGTGAGGAGCAAGCTGGCCGACACACCCAGGCCGAGGCGGACGAGTGAGAGAGTGAACGACCGGCCCAGGGACTCGGGATGCATCTTGGAAAGCGACACGCCGAGTGTCAGCAGCATGAGTGGAATGGCGATGTCGCCGAGGAGCGTGGTGGTGCGCACGATCCACGTTGGGACGGCGATGCCCGATGCGACGACGCCGATCGTGATGATGACCGCCCAAGTCAGAGGTGAGCGGAAGAACGGCCGAAGCGAGAAGCTCCCGGCAAAGAGCGGGCCGCCCAGCACGACGTGACAGGTCGAAGACACCGCGAAGTACGCCATTCCCAGCGCGAGACCTGCGTCGCCGAAGGCGAAGAGGCAAATCGGAAGCCCGATGTTCCCCGAGTTCGCGAAGACCAGGGGCCCGAGGTACGTGTGCGCGGGAAGCTTCATCGCCTTGAGAACGGAGATCCCACCGAGGGCGAAGATGCTCATGACGGCGGCGGCGAGCCCGGCCATGCGCGCGAGCTCCGCCGGAGGCACGTCGAGACCTGTCAGGCTGCGAAAGACCAGGCATGGGATGCCGACGTTTAGAACGAGGCGTGAAATCGAAACCTCGTCGAAGTGGGTCCCGGAGCGCGCCCATGCGAGTCCGACGAGAGCGACGATGAACACCGGCGCAACGACGCTGAGCAGCTCGAGAATCACGGGGTGCCGCGAGCGCTAGGCGTCAAACTGCCCGCGCTCCCTCAGCGCTTCCATGATGATTTCTACGGCCCTATCGATGCGCATCTCGTCGAGCGCGACCGTGATGTCCGGGTTCTCCGGAGCCTCGAAAGTCGAGAAGTCGGCGTCGGGTCGGCGTTCCTTGCAGAGAGCCACGTCGGTGTTGACATAGACCTGGATGACCCGCTCCTCGCCGAGCCGCTCCTTGAGCTTGTCCCGGTCGGTGCGCGTGGGGCTCGGGAAGGCGCAAATGTTGATCAGACCCGCGTCGGTCACTGCCTTGGCGGCCGAGATCATCGAGCGGAGGTCCTCGCCGACAGGGTTCACCACAGTGGCGGTGCGGCCCTCGTCGAAAAGCTTCCGCTCGAGTGCGTAGGCGAGGGTCCAGCGGCCGGAGCCCGTAAGGCCGGTGAGCCAAATAGTGGCGCCGCGCTGTCCAAAGCGCTCCATGCGCTCGTTCGAGCTGACGAACGTTTTGGGCTCCATCGCCGATTCGGCGTGCAGCTCTTTCATGATGTCGGCGATGTTCTGATCGCTAGCTTCGAGCTCGATCATGCCCGCCGCGACCGTGTTGTTGGTTAGCGAGTCGATCACGATGAAGGCGCCGGTCGCGCGGTTGTGCCGGTAGTCGTCGACGTAGAGCGCGCGGTGGCAACTGAGTCGCACCTTGGCGATGTCGTTGAGATCGAGGCCGTCGCTCGGCTTCTCTTCGAGCGTCTCCATGTCCACTTCGAAGTAGATTTTGTCGATCTGGGCGCGGACGGTTTGAGTGGTGTGCTTGACTAGGTACGCCTTTTCGGTATCGAGCGGCCTTTCGTGCATCCAGACGAGGTGGGCATCGAAGCGCCGCGCGACCCGTGGGAGATTGTCGGGCTTGACGATCATGTCCCCGCGGCTGATGTCGATCTCGTCTTCGAGCCGAATTGTCACCGACTGGCCTGCAAAAGCCTCATCGAGCTCACCATCATAGGTGTCGATCGCTGCGACCTTGGACGGCTTGCCTGAAGGGAGAGCTACGATGTCGTCGCCTTTGGCGATGACGCCTGAAGCAATCTCCGCTGCGAATCCGCGATAGTCTAGATCGGGCCGGATCACGTACTGCACCGGGTAGCGAAAATCATCGAAGTTTCGATCTGTAAAGACAGGGACCGTCTCGAGGTACCCGAGAACGCTTGGTCCGTCGTACCAAGGCGTGTTCTCGCTATCGCTCACGACGTTGTCGCCGACGAGCGCGCTGATCGGGAAGAACTGGATGTCCTTGAAGTGAAGCGTCTTGCCGAGCTCCATGAAGTCGGCACTGATTTCCTCGTAGACCTCTTGCGAGTAATCTTTGAGGTCCATCTTGTTCACGCATACCGCGAGATGAGGAATACCCAGCAACGAAGCAATGTACGCGTGACGCCGCGACTGCTCGAGCACACCATGCCGCGCGTCGATCAAAATCAACGCTACGTCGGCAGTCGACGCACCCGTGACCATGTTGCGCGTGTACTGAATGTGTCCGGGGGTGTCGGCGATGATGAACTTCCGCTTGTCGGTGGAGAAGTAGCGGTAAGCGACGTCGATGGTGATGCCTTGCTCGCGTTCGGCCTTGAGGCCGTCGGTCAGGAGGGCCAGGTCCGGCTCTTCACTCTGCGAGGCCGCACGAACGGCGGCCATTTGGTCTTCGAACACCATGCCGGTGTCGTAGAGGATGCGCCCAATCAGCGTGGACTTGCCGTCGTCGACGGAGCCGACCGACACGAATCGGAGCATCTCTTTCTTCTGGTACTTCGCGAGATAAGCCTCGATATCATCGCGAATCAGATCCTTTTCATCCGTCATGGCGTTCCCTAGAAGAGCCCCGCGGTGGGCCTAGAAGTAACCCTCGCGCTTTTTGACTTCCATCGACCCTTCTTCATCGAAGTCGATGAGACGCCCCTGCCTTTCAGAGAAGCGGTTCAGGAGCATTTCCTGGATGACTTTGGGGACAGTGTCTGCCTCGGATTCGACAGCACCGCTGAGGGGGTAGCAGCCGAGCGTCCGGAAGCGCACCTTCTTCATTTGCGGCTTCTCGCCCGGCTCGAGCCGCATGCGATCGTCATCGACGAGGATCCAGGTGCCGGAGCGTTCGACCACCGGCCGCTCTTTCGCGAAGTACAACGGCACGACCGGGATTTCTTCGAGCCAGACATAGAGCCAGACGTCGAGCTCCGTCCAGTTACTCAACGGGAAGACGCGGACGTTCTCCCCCTTCTTGATCTTCGCGTTGTAGATGTTCCAGAGCTCGGGGCGCTGATTCTTCGGATCCCACTGGTGGTGCCTATCGCGAAACGAAAAGATGCGCTCCTTGGCGCGCGACTTCTCCTCATCGCGCCGCGCTCCGCCAAATGCGCAGTCGAACCCGTACTTCGTGAGCGCCTGCTTCAGGCCGTCCGTCTTCATGACGTCGGTGTATTTCTTGCTGCCGAAGTCGAAAGGATTCATCCCCATCGCGACGCCATCGGCGTTGATGTGCTTGATCAGCTTGCCCTTGAGCTTGGCCTCGATCTTATCGCGGTAGCGATACATGTCCTGGAACTTCCAGGTCGTGTCGACGTGCAGGAGCGGGAAGGGCAGCGGGGCCGGCCAGAACGCCTTTTCAGCCAACCGAAGCATGACCGTGGAATCCTTGCCAACCGAATACATCATGACGGGATTGTCGAACTCGGCCGCGGCCTCGCGGATGATTTGGATGCTCTCCGCTTCCAGTTGGCGGAGCTGGCTTAGCTTGAGCTCGCTTGATTGCACCGGCAGTTCCTAGGGCAGTTCTCGATGGGACGCCACTCTATACGCCAGTTCCCTGCGAGTTCAACGCCGGACCCCGTTCAGTACAGCGGTGTGCTCGAGGCCATGCTAAGAATACCTCGCGCCACATGTCGACTATTGTTTGGATGGATATGGAGATGTCGGGGCTCGAGCCTGAGACCGATCGCATCTTGGAAGTCGCGGTTCTGGTCACCGATGCCGAGCTCGACGTCGTCGCGGAAGGGCCCGACTTGGTTCTGCATCAGCCCGATGAGGTGCTCGAAGCGATGGATGACTGGAATACGACCCATCACGGACAGTCGGGTCTCACCAAGCGCGTGCATGAGTCTACCGTCGATGAGTCACAAGCGTCCGCAGCGCTTCTCGAGTTTTTCGCAGAGCACACCAAGAAGAAGCAGGCGCCACTCGCCGGCAACTCGATTCATCAAGATCGACGCTTCCTCGCTCGCTACCTTTCCGAGGTCGAAGATTGGCTCCACTATCGCAATATCGATGTCTCGACGATCAAAGAGCTCGTGAAACGCTGGTACCCAAAGCAGTACAGCGCGCGCCCGACGAAGAAGGGCAGCCATCGCGCGATGGACGATCTGATGGAGTCGATCGAAGAGCTCAAGTACTACCGGAAGGCCGTGTTCCTTCCTGCGGACTCATGAGGCTCGCCGCGCTTCTGTTGATGGCGTGTGTTGGTTGTGCAGGGGCAGCCAAGCCGGACTCTCAGACCGCAGAGTCCATCGTTCGTAGCCAAGCTGCGCCGCGTACCTTGATTGACGCGGCAACGGGGAAGTCGATCGAGACCGAAGCGTTCCTTGCAGCGCTCCGCACGAAGAAGGTCGTATACGTGGGAGAGCGTCACGACCAACCTGGGGATCATGGAGTGCAGTACGCGATCCTTCGGCAGCTGCATCGGGATGGGGCGTCCCTCGCGATTGGAATGGAGATGTTTCAGACCCCGTTCCAGGAGGCGCTGACGCAATGGAGCGCCGGGCTAATCGACGAGACCGTGCTGCGCCGAGAAACCCAGTACGATGAACGCTGGGGCTTCGACTTCAGCATGTATCGGCCGATCCTCGAGTACGCGCGCAACCGGGGGATCGAGGTCGTTGCCCTCAACGCCCCACAGGAGGTGGCCTACGCTGTCGCAAAGGACGGCCTAGACTCGCTCTCGCCAGAGCAGGCCTCGGCATTGCCGGAGCTCGATCTCGCCAACGAGCAACATCGCGCGCTCTTCGACGCGGAGTTCGATGCCGGGGAGCACGCTGCAGCGGATGCGATCGATCAGTACTACGAGGCCCAGGTCGTCTGGGACGAAACGATGGGCTCCCTGGTCTCCGCGACCCTCGATCGGGTTGACGGTCCTGCCAAGATGACCGTGTTTGCCGGCCGAGTGCATGTGAAGCGTGGTTTGGGCGTCCCCGACCGTGCGGCGAAGCGAGGCGCCTCCCCTTATGCCGTGGTGCTGCCCGTGACCGACAAGGAGCTCAAGGCCGAGCTCAAGCTTCCCCCACACCAGCGTTCCGCAGACTTTTTCTGGGCTATCGGCCGGTGAATTCCCGCCTGTTTGCGCTCCGAGCCGGCTCAAACTAGAACACGTTTCAGCTTCGGCCCGCCTGGCCGGGCCTGATGCGTCCGAAGCCTCGCGCTCGGAACACCCGAAAGGACACTCGATGACGGATTGCTTCATCTACGATGCGGTGCGTACCCCGCGCGGCAAAGGACGAAAGAAGGACGGCGCGCTCGCCGATGCACCGCCGCTTCGCATGGCTAAGACTGTGCTCCAGGCCTTGCCAGCACGTGGCGGCTTCGACAGCAAAGAGATCGAAGATGTGATCTTGGGCTGTGTCGAGCCCGTCGGGGAGCAGGGCGCCAACGTCGGTCGCATGGCCGCGATGATCTCGGGTTACGACGAGAGCGTTCCTGGCATTCAGCTCAACCGTTTTTGTTCGTCGGGCCTCGAGGCGGTGAACATCGCAGCGGCGAAGGTGAAGGCGGGCGACGTCGACTTGATCGTCGGTGGCGGGATGGAGAGCATGAGTCGCATTTCGATGGGTGCCTCGGGAGGCGCGTGGGCGACTGACCCGGAGCTTGCATGGGGCACGTCGTTCACGCCCCAAGGGATTGGCGCGGACCTCATCGCGACGAAGCAGGGGTACAGCCGACAAGACGTCGACTCATTTGCCGTCGAGAGCCAACGGCGAGCAGCGGCCGCATGGGAAGGCGGGTACTTCGACAAGTCGATCGTTGCCGTGAAGGACACCATCGGCGTCACGATGCTCGAGCGCGACGAGCACATGCGTCCGGGCACGACGATCGAAGACCTCGCGCGACTCAAACCGAGCTTCGAGATGATGGGCCGCAACTTCGGCTTTGATGCGGTCGCGATTCAGAAATATCCGGAGGTCGAGCAAATCCATCACGTGCACCACGCGGGCAACTCGTCAGGTATCGTCGACGGCGCCGCCGCGGTCTTGGTCGGCAGCAAGGAAGCCGGCGGGCGGCTTGGGCTCGAGCCACGGGCCCGCATCGTGAAATCCGCCACAGTCGGGAGTGAGCCCTGCATCATGCTTACCGGCCCCGGCCCCGCTTCGAGGAAGGCTCTCGCGAAGGCCCGGATGCAGACCTCGGACATCGATCTCTGGGAAGTCAACGAGGCGTTCTCGGCAGTCTGCCTGCTCTTCATGGAGGAGATGGGCATCGATCACTCGGTCACCAACGTCAACGGCGGCGCGATCGCCTTTGGGCATCCGCTTGGCGCCACGGGGGCGATGCTCCTCGGGACCATGCTCGACGAGCTCGAGCGGCGAGACCTCAATACCGCGCTGATCACCCTATGCGTCGGCGCGGGCATGGGCACTTCAACCATCATCGAGCGGGTCTAGAACAATGGCGATTATCGACTATCGAGTAGAAGACGGCGTTGCGATCCTCACCTGGGACGACAAGGACCGTCCGGTGAACGTGCTCAGCGGCGATGCGCTTGCCGAGCTCAGCGCTGGCGTCGAAAAGGCCGTAGCCGACGACGACGTGAAGGGCATCGTTCTGACGTCGGGCAAACAGGGCGTGTTCGTTGCAGGTGGCGACCTACAGCAAATCGAATCACTCGGCTCCGGGCCGATCGATGCGGCTGACTTCTTGAAGCGCACGAGCGCGGTGTTGGATCAGCTTCGACGCATGGAGACTTGCGGCAAGCCCGTCGTGGCAGCGCTCAACGGGGTGACGCTTGGCGGCGGTTACGAAATCGCGCTCGCCTGCCATCGGCGTATCCTCGTCAATCAGCGGCATGCGCAGGTCGGCTTGCCGGAGGCGAGCCTTGGTTTGATGCCGGCTGCTGGCGGCACGCAACGGCTGCCGCGCTTGATTGGTCTCCAGGGCGCGCTTGGGCTGATCATGCAGGGAAAGCAGCTCGCGCCCGATAAGGCGCTCGAAAAGGGTTTGGTCGACGAGCTCGTCGAGCCACAGGATTTGATCCCTGCCGCGAAGAAGTGGATCAACGAGGCCGGCAACGCGACGCAGCCCTGGGACGAGAAGCGGTACGAGGTGCCCGGCGGCGGCGCCGACTCGGTTACCTTTGCGCAGACGATGATGGGCTCGAACGCGATGACCCACGCGAACACGTACGGGAACATGCCTTCGCAGCAGGCGATCTTGCAGTCGGTCTACGACGGTCTAGGGCTCCCAATGGATCGCGCCGGCAAGGTGGAGACCCGCCAGTTCATTCGCGTGCTGCAGGACCCGACCGCGCGGGCCATGCTTCGGACGCTGTTCTTCAGCCTCCAGGAGTGCCAGAAGGGCGCCCGCCGGCCCAAGGGTGTACCCCGATTCGACGTGAAAAAGGTGGGCATCATCGGTGCAGGCCTGATGGGGCAGGGCATCGCCCATGTATCCGCCAAGGTCGGGATCGACGTCGTTCTGCTCGACCGTGACCTTGCTAGCGCCCAGCGCGGCAAAGAGAAGGTCGCGAAAACCCTCGATCGCCGTCTTCAGAAGGGACGCACGACCCCGGAGCGCGTCGAGGGAATCCTGAGCCGTATTCAAGCGAGCGAGGACTACGGTGATTTGAAGGGCTGCGACGTAGTCGTCGAGGCTGTTTTCGAGGACCGCGACATCAAGGCCAAGGTTACCAGGGCCAGCGACGAGCAGCTCGGCGACGACGCGATCTTTGCGTCGAACACCTCGGGCCTTCCAATCACCGACCTCGCGAAGGCGTCGAGCCGTCCGCAGAACTTCATCGGCCTTCATTTCTTCTCGCCCGTCGAGCGGATGCAGATGGTCGAGATCGTCGTTGGCAAAGAGACCTCGCAGGAAACCCTCGCCAAGGCGTGGGACTACAGTCTCAAGATCAAGAAGGCTGGCATCGTCGTCAACGATAGCCCCGGGTTCTACACGAGCCGCGTGTTCGGCACCTTCATCTCGGAAGGAAATCACCTCTTGGTCGAGGGGGTGACGCCCGCGTTGATCGAGAACGCGGCGAAGTCCGCGGGCATGCCGATGCCGCCGCTCAGCATTTCCGATCAGGTCGGTCTCGGGACGATGCACAAGGCCGCTAAGCAGGCGGAGACGGATGCCGCAGCTGCCGGCAAGAAGTGGGAGCCATCCCCGGCACAGGCGATCATCGCGTCGCTGATCGTCGATCAGCGACGCGATGGGGCGCCCATCCCCCACCGCGGGAAGACGGAGCGCCCCGCACACCCGGCGGGTTCTACGACTACCACGAGGGCGGCAAGAACCTCTGGCCCGAGCTCAGCACTGCAATGAGCCGTTGGATCGAAAGCCGCAATGAGCAGCCGAGCGTGGACATCGTGCGCCGGCGCTACCAGTTCGTGCAGTGCTTGGAGGCGGTCCGTTGCCTCGAGCAAGGCGTCATCACCGACATCCGTGACGGTGATGTCGGGGTCATCATGGCCGTGGGCTTCCCTGCCTTCACGGGCGGGCCGTTCACGTACATCGACAACTATGGCGTGGCGGATTTCGTTCGTGATGCGGACGAGTTGAGTGCCCGCTACGGCGAGCGCTTCGAGCCCCCGAAGCTTCTCCGCGACATGGCGGCTGAGGGCCGAAGCTTCTATTCCTAGCGGTAACCTGCAGCCTGGAGCGTGAAGAGATGGGCGTATCGCCCGTCTTTTTGCATCAAGGTCTCGTGGGTTCCCCGCTCGGTTACCTGGCCGTGCTCGATCACGACGATCTCGTCCGCCATGCGCACCGTCGAGAACCGATGAGAGATCAAGATGACCATCTTGTCCTTGGCGAGGCGGCTAAAGCGTTCGAACACGATGGCCTCCGCTTCCGCGTCCATTGAGGCGGTCGGCTCGTCGAGGACGAGGAGGTCCGCTTCGTCGCGCATGAACGCCCGTGACAGTGCGATTTTTTGCCATTGGCCGAGCGACAGCTCTTGTCCGTCATCGAACCAGCGTCCTAGCTGCGTTTGGTAGCCTTTAGGCAGCCGCTCGATGAAGTCGTGCGCCATGCCCTTCTCGGCCGCGGTTTGCCATCGCTCCGGGTCGCCGAATCCCCGTACGTCCCCAACGCCGACGTTCTCTCCCGCTATCAGTTGGTAGCGCACGAAGTCCTGAAAGATCACGCCGATCCTCTTTCGAAGGACGCCGGCGTCCCAGGCGTCCAGCTCGAGCCCGTCGAGCAGGATACGGCCCTCGCTTGGCCGATAGAGCCGCGTGAGGAGCTTGATCAGGGTCGTCTTTCCGGCGCCATTCTCTCCGACCAACGCAAGCTTTCGCCCGGGGCGCAGGTGAAGGCTCACATCTCGAAGGGCCGGAGTTTCGACGCCGGGGTAGGTGAAGCTCACAGCCTCGAACCGAATGCCATCGCCCGGCTTGGGGCCCTCCGTCGCGGAGCCGCCATCGTCCGGCGCTTCATACTCGAGGTACTCGTAGAGGTTCGATAGATAGAGGCTGTCTTCGTACATCCCGCCAATCGATGCGAGGAGCGATGCCAATGCGGCCTGTCCCTGCTTGAACACCAGCAGGTACATCGTCATGTCGCCGAGGGTGATCCGCTTCGCGACCGTTTCGAGGACGATCCATGCGTAGGCGCCGTAGAAGGCCACCGTGCTCAAGAGGCCGAGTACGAAGCCCCAGACGCCGCGGCGCAGTGTGAGCGTGCGATCCTCGGCGTACAGCTCGCGAAAGATGTCGCGGTATCGATCCAAGAAAACAGGCCCGAGATCGAAGAGTTTGACCTCTTTCGCGAAGTCTTCTCGGGCGAGCAGGACCTCGAGGTAATTCTGTTTTCGGGTCTCGGGTGCTCGCCAGGTGAACAGCCTAAACGCGTCCGCCGAGAAGCGAGTCTCGACGAAGAACGAAGGGATCGCGGCGACGACCAAGACAGCAAGCGCCCACACGGATAGTTGCAACAAAAGTCCGCTGTAGGCGATCAACGAGAATGAATGCTGCGCGAGTTGGAAGCTCCGCATCACCAAGCTGAGCGGCCGTTGAGATGCCTCCCTGCGCGCGCGTGTCATTCGGTCGTAGAGCTCGGAGTCTTCAAAGGCGGCCAAATCGAGTGTCAGCGCCTTTTCGAGAATCATCTCGTTGACCCGCTGTCCGAGGAGCGCGCGCAAGAGCTGCTGGCACGTGCCCAGTCCCTTTTGCGCGCCTGCCAGCACTGCCACCAGCCCCAGCTCCACCACGACCCAGGTCAAGGCCGTACGCTGATCTTCGGCGGTGCCCGTCTGAGCTGCGAGCACCACAGCGTCGACGATCAGCTTTCCGACCCACGCCGCGCCCGCTGGAAGAGCACCAGCGATCAAGCTCAAGACCCCGAGGGCAATGCTCAGACCGCGACTCGTCGTCCACACGAGGGCGGCCCCGTGCTTCAGCTGACGAAACACACCGAGCAGCCGCGGTCGATCGAGTCGAGGTCGGGAATCCATCGGCCGAGTCTAGGGCGCTCGCCGCGACGCGCCATAGCTGCACGCATTCTCGCCGTTCGGCAATCCGTCCGGCGTGCGCTGGCGGCATGCAGCGTGGCCGCTGATACACGACCGCGTCTCGGCTGACACGATGAGTGCGGAGTGCATGCTCCAAACGCAGGCAATTCCGCTTGGCATGGAGCGTGCTCTGTCGTGGGAGAGGAGGTCCCATGAACATCAAGCCCATATTCACGATTCCCATCATGCTCGTCCTGCTGACGGCGTTCGGTTGCACCGAAGCAAAGCCGACAAAGTCCAGCGCGATCGAGCGAGCCACCTCGAAGGAATCCATATTGACTTCGACCGTATCGCCCGAGCCCGCTGTCCCCGAAATCGCCAAGGCCCCGCCTCCGGAAGAAAAAGTAGAAGAACCCCGACCATTCGAGGCTGCTCTAGAGAGCATGGATGGGCTCACCATCAAGCGATTGGTGACGGCGCCCGAGGTTGAGCATCGGGAGCCTATCGCAGCTTCTGCTATCTTCGGACACCAGGACGAGAGGGTTTACGCTTTCGTAGAGGTCAGCAACGAGTCCGAAGAAGAGAAGACCTTGTGGGTTCACTTCATCGGGCCGGAAGGGCACGTGAGTGGAGGCATCGAGCTTCACATTCCGCCCGCGGTGCCGCGTTGGCGAACCTGGGCGCACACCAGGCACGCGAAGAAGCCCGGCCTGTGGCGCGTGGAGATCCGAAACGTCGATGGAGGCCTGATCGGGGCGTTGCCGTTCGAGGTCGAGCCCGCTTACTGAGGCCAAAATGGTGCATCGTGATCGCGATCCGGTATGCTGAATGGGTGGACGAATCCTCCGTCGTGTCCCGGATCGCGCACGAATCCTGCTCGCGCGCGCCATCACTGTTGGCCAAGGGCCATTGGTGGGAGGAGCTCGACCGCGACTTTGCGCGTCGTCCCGAGGGATTCGAGCTCGCCTTGTTCGATCGCTTGCGGGTAGGCGCTGCCGCGAGTTTCGACACCGTGCTGCGCACCGCCGGCGCTTCGATGATCTCGAGCATGGCCCTTCCGCTCGGATACAACCCAATCGAGCTGCGCAAAGCCATGCGCGACACGGAGCTCTACGCGGACATTGCCGAATCGGCTGACCCGACTCGCTTCTTCGAGACGCCGCCCTCGGGGGTTCGCGTCCGCGCGAAAAAGGGGCGTTGGCTGCCCCGTTTCCAGCCCGACGACGGAACCTGCGAGGCACTGAGCTTTGACAGTCCGTTCCAACCCGTCAATCCGAGCCAGCACAAGCCGTACTTGCGTCATCGCGCCAACCGAGTCGCGCACGCGCGCATGCTTCGTCATCGTGGTAACGAGCCGCGCCCGACGATCGTCGCGATCCACGGCTTCACCGCGGACTGGTACCTGATCAACGAGTGGTTCTTCGCACTCCCGTGGTTCTATCGAATGGGTTGCGACATCGTGCTGTTCACGCTCCCGTTCCACGGCCCGCGGCAAACACGCTTCTCGCCGTTCTCGGGGCACGGCTACTTTGCGGGTGGTTCTTCGAGGCTCAACGAAGCCGTGGCGCAGTCGATTTTCGACTTCAGGATTCTGTTCGACTGGCTACGGCGTGAGCGGGGAGCGGAGCAAATCGGCGTGACGGGACTGAGCCTCGGAGGTTTCACGGCCGCGATGCTTGCGAGCGTCGAGGATCGCTTGGCGTTCGCGATTCCCAACGTGCCGGTCGTGAGCCTGGCGGACCTGGTTCTCGAGTGGCAGCCGATCGGTTGGCTGCTGCGTGGCGCGCTTTCCACCATGGGGATGCAGCTCTCGGATGCGAGGCGGCTCATTGCGGTGAGCTGTCCGCTCACCTACGCGCCCGTGCTCCCTCCTGAACGCCTGATGATCGTCGCCGGCGTTGGCGATCGCCTCGCTCCTCCCAAGCATTCACGGCTCTTGTGGGATCACTGGGGCCGCTGCCGTATCCACTGGTTCCCGGGCAGCCACATCATCCACATGGACCGGGGGGCGTATCTCACCGAGATGGCGCGGTTCATGGTCGGACGCGGCTTTCTGCCCCAGAGCAAGCTCCCCCCAGGTGAATAGCTGTAGATTTTTCGCACGCGCCGAGTAACCTCGGCCGAGATTCACCGAACGAGGGTCTTCATGGAACGCGTCATTCCTCTGTCTCGCCGCAAAGGCGACATCGTTGTTCTGGTCTATTTCTGGATCAACATTCTATTCATCACCTACATCGTCGACGTCGAGCAGATCGTGCTGCCCGACATCAGCGGCGACTGGGAATACCCGTTATGGCCGCCCGCCTTTTTTGTGGACATCATCCACTCGTACGGCCGCAACTTCGATCCTGTATTGATCGCTCGCCCGGTCTGGTGGCGCATGACGATTTGGATCGACGCGTTGCTCTTCGGGCCGTTCTACGTCGCAGCGATCTACGCCTGGACGAAGGGCAAGAACTGGATCCGCATTCCGAGCATCATTTGGGCCTCCGTCATGATGACGAACGTCACGATCATCCTCGGTGAAGAACTGATGGGGCCGCACGCGACGCCGGCGACCCTCATGGTTCTTGCGCTGAACGCGCCGTGGCTTCTGGTCCCGGTCTACGTCATCAAGCGCATGTATCACGCCGAGACGCCCTT
>PVMK01129352.1_pt1 | contig 104532 bp, 95 predicted proteins | sample 1853481 | NCBI WGS metagenome assembly PVMK01 (sample SAMN08533507, study PRJNA380276) | Marine sediment metagenome, whole genome shotgun sequencing project.
AGGCTAATCCTACTATAAATTCAGATTATGCAGCTAAAGCGTAGTTATTCTCGCCGTTTAAAAAGTTGAAATCGATTTTTACGAGTGCTATTTCATTGCTCGACATGCTTATACTTTAACTGATCTCGCTGTCAAAACCAGTCATCCCCTTATTGAAATAGATAAAGTTTATTTATCGTTATTGAATTAATCCCGAATATGTCTGCCGATAGGCATGCTTATTTCGAGATCTCTTCAAAATATTCATTGTATTCTTGCTTTTGAAAGAATATTACAAAATTTAATAACAATTTTCAATGAACTTCAAAGATGCAAATGTATAAAATTCAATTCTAATACTTGTGCATTTATATAATTCCAAATATCTTAGCGCAAAAGCTGTTCCGTTTTTTAACAACATGAAAATTTGTCAGCTAAATAGAATATTAAAAACACAGATTTATGAAGTTTGGAATCATAAAAGAAAGAAAAGATCCTCCCGACAAAAGAGTTGTGCTATCTCCTGAGGCATGTAAATTGCTTTTAAAAAAACATGAAGATCTGGAGATTAAAGTTGAAAGTTCGGATGTTCGAACTTTTAAAGATAAAGAATATGCAGAAGCAGGAGTAGAGGTAACGACAGACATTTCCGATTGCGATGTATTATTGGGTGTGAAAGAAGTGCCCTTAAAGGTGCTTATTCCAAATAAAAAGTATTTCTTTTTTTCGCATACTATTAAAAAGCAGAGCTATAACAGAGATTTGTTAGGTACAATATTGTATAAAAACATTGAATTGTACGACCATGAAGTAATTACCAGTTCCAAAGGAATTCGTCTCGTTGCCTTTGGTAGATACGCCGGAATTGTAGGAGCCTATAATACGCTGAGAACCTATGGATTAAAAATGCAAAAATATGAATTGCCAAGTGCTGAGCATTTAAGAGATCAGGCAGAATTGGTAGCAGAACTTCGCAAAATTTCTTTGCCAAATATAAAGATTGCAATCACCGGTACAGGTAGAGTTAGCAACGGGGTAAAGGAAATTTTAGATGCCATAGATATAAAACAAGTCTCACCAAATAAATATTTAAACAAATCCTTTAATACACCGGTTTATACGCAGCTGGATGTTCTTAACTATAACAAAAGAAAGGATGGAAGATTAATAAACGAACAAGATTTTTTTGATAACGCCACAGCCTATCAAAGTGATTTTATGCGTTTTGCAAAAGTGTCGGATGTTTATATAGCCAGTCATTTTTACGGTGAGGGAGCACCATTTATATTCACTAGAGAAGACGCCAAACATCCGGATTTTAAAATACAAGTTGTGGGTGATATTAGCTGTGACATTGACGGGCCCGTGGCAAGTACAATTAGATCTTCCACCATAGCCGATCCTAATTATGGATATGACCCGATGACAGAAAAGGAAGTAGATTTTTTAAATCCTAAAGCGATAGCTGTAATGGCTGTAGATAATTTACCTTGTGAATTACCACGTGATTCTTCAGTGGGATTTTCAAAAAACTTTGTAGAGCATGTTATTCCCGCATTTTTTGACGGAGATAGTGACGGAATCTTAGAACGATCATGTATGACAAAAAATGGTAAGTTAACTCCTGGGTTTTCATATCTTCAGGATTATTTAGATGGAAAGGACACATAACAAATACCAAAACCGAAATACCAAATAGGGAATAGCTTCACATCTGCGAATAAATAGAATTTGCGTCATCCGAGTGAGAGAAATATTAAAAATTAATAAAAATAAAAACCGGAAAACATTAATCCGAGAAGTGCGTAACCCAAATTCCGATCTGTGGTGATCTGCGAGTATTATTTTTATGCTGATTTTGTGGATAATTGTTGATGATAACCCTAGAACTGTCTATTTTGCGAGAAATTACATATATAATATTCTAAGTTCCAGACAATAAACAGTTTAATATCTAAAGCCTACAAACAGATGCAACCTGATTCTAAATTTTTATTACAATTGGCCAATACAAAAATGCCATTTGGTAAATATAAAAGTGTGTTTTTAATTGATTTACCGGAATATTATTTGATCTGGTATCGAAACAAGGGTTTCCCAAAAGGGAAATTAGGACAATTAATGGAATCTGCTTTTGAAATTAGAAGAAATGGATTAGAGGATCTTGTTAAAAAATTCAGAACTAAGTAATTAGTCCATTTTTTACTTTTCTCGTTAAATAAATTCCGAAAATAATTTGTAATACGCCAAACCCAATCGCCAAAAAAAGCAAGCTATAATTATTGATGTAATAGGCGATAAACCCAACTAGTATTTGAGTGGTGGCAAAAATAATGATATTGGTTTTTAAAAATCTATTTAGGTTTAAAAGAAAAATGCCATAATAGATTAAAGATACCGAAGCTATTAAGTGGTAATAACCTTTATTCGCAACCATAAATATTAGGATTCCTCCAATAACTAATGAAATATAAAAATGGAGACGTTGTTTATTAGAAAATTTCAATGAATTTTTTCTTTTAATAATATATATGGTGATCAGAGAAATCAATAATATTAAAAATGCCACAGCCATGAGCATCATTTCGAAAATATTCACCGGGAGCATATTTAAACCCTCCTCAGCAAATTTATAGCTATAAAGCATTTGCTTTGCTATAAAAATTCCTGCTAATGCATAAAATCCTGTAAGGATTCCAATCCAACTTCTGTAGTTCATGTTTATTTATAATGCGATTAAAAGATATGTAAAAGTGACATATTTACAGTAAAATTATTTAAAAAAATTATTAACCGATAATTGTTAATAATAATACAAATTTAATGACAAACAACTCTGGTTTTATGATAAATTTAACAAACCAATTTTTTAAAAAATAAACACCAAAACAATGGTAGAAGAAAAAGTGCTCGGAAATACATTTGCCTATAATGAGGTTTTAAATAGCTCATTATCATACTTTCATAATGATGAACTGGCCGCTACCACCTGGATCAATAAGTATGCATTAAAAAACAAGAAGGGTGAATTTTTAGAAAGAACACCGGATGAAATGCATTTACGAATGGCTAATCAGTTTGGAAGAATGGAAGCCAAATTCAATCGTAATTTTACTAAAAATGAAGGTTTTTCCAAGTATGGCTTAGAAAGAAAACCCCTAAGTGAAAAAGATATATATAATCTATTTAAAGATTTTAAATATGTAATTCCACAGGGAAGTGTTATGTTTGGCTTGGGTAATAACGAAATTATAGCATCTCTATCCAACTGTATTGTAATTCCACCTGTACTCGATTCTTATGGAGGAATTTTTTATACGGATCAGCAGATGGCACAACTGTTTAAAAGAAGATGTGGTGTTGGGGTAGATTTGTCTGAATTGAGACCTAGAGATGCACAAGTTTCTAATGCTGCTGGATCTACTACAGGGGCGGTTTCATTTATGAACCGATTTTCTGCTACAACAAGAGAAGTAGCACAAAATGGTCGCCGAGGAGCATTGATGCTAACCATGGATATCGCGCACCCGGATATTGAAGAATTTATTACAGTTAAACAAGATCTGACAAAAGTAACTGGTGCCAATATATCTATCAAGCTTTCGGATGAATTTATGCAGGCGGTTGCAAAAGAGGAAAATTACCTCTTACGATGGCCAATCGATTCAAAAACTCCCAAATACTCGAGAGAAATAGAAGCTAAAAAATTGTGGGATTTGATCATTAAAAGTGCTCATCATACGGCAGAACCAGGTTTGATTTTTTGGGATCGACAACACAAATATTCTACTTCATCGCTTTATCCCGGATTTAGAAATTCATCAACCAATCCCTGTTCGGAAATTGCTATGCAAGGGGGAGACAGCTGCAGATTAATAGCTGTTAACTTATATAGTTTTGTTGATCATCCTTTTACAAAGAAGGCTAAATTTAATCATAAAAAGTTTTATAAGGTGGTTTATGAATCACAAAGACTGATGGATGATTTGGTAGATTTGGAATTAGAAGCTGTAGATAGAATATTGACTAAAATTGAAGCCGATCCGGAGCCGGACAATATCAAACAAAATGAAATTGATACATGGAAATTACTTCAAGAGACAGGAAAGAAGGGTAGACGAACAGGACTCGGTTTTACCGCTTTGGGCGATACTATTGCCGCACTGGGTGTAAAGTTTGATTCAGATAGTGGTTTAGAGATTGTTGATAAAATTATGAGATCGAAAATAACTGCAGAATTTGACAGTAGTATTGATATGGCAATTGAACGTGGACAATTTGAAGTGTTTAATCGTAATATAGAGGATAAATCAGAGTTCATACAAATGCTTAAGAAAGAATTTCCAGATATTTATGAGAGAATGATTGTTCACGGAAGGAGAAATATTTCTATTAGTACGGTTGCCCCAACGGGTTCTTTAAGTATGTTAGCTCAGGTTTCCTCTGGCATAGAACCTGTATTTCTGACCTCTTATAAAAGAAGAAGAAAGATCAATGAGGACGATAAAAATGCGAGTGTAGACTTTGTAGACGATTTGGGAGACGCTTTTGAAGAGTTTACGGTATATCATAAAAAATTGAAAACCTGGATGGAAGTCACCGGAGAAACAGATGAGAAAAAGAGCCCTTATGCAGGTGCTACAGCAACGGAGATAGATTGGCATAAACGTGTGGAGATGCAGGCTCTGGTGCAAAAGTATACCACCCACTCCATCAGTTCTACAATAAATTTGGCCGCTGATGTATCGGAAGAATTGGTAGGTGACATCTATATGGAATCCTGGAAAAAGGGATTAAAAGGAATTACGGTCTATAGAGATGGATCCCGAAGTGGCATTTTAGTTGCTGCAGATGAAAAAAAGGACGAAAATGAACAAAAGGATTATCAGGAAAAGAAAATATTTCCAAAAAGGCCCAAAACTATTGAAGCTGAAATTATTCGCTTTCACAATGAATCAGAAAAGTGGTTGGCAGTTGTTGGATTGATAGATAATAGACCCTATGAAATTTTCACGGGTAAAATGAAAGACTCGTTCAATTTACCACAATGGCTTGAAAAGGGATGGGTTATCAAAAATAGAGATGAACATGGCAACGCGAGATATGATTTCAGATATGTTGATAAGGAAGGTTATAAAACTACTATTGAAGGCTTGTCCCGTTCTTTTGATAAAGAATACTGGAATTACGCAAAATTAATTTCTGGTATTTTACGTCATGGTATGCCAATGCCTTATGTAGTTACTTTGATTCAAAATTTAAATCTATATGATGAACATATCAACACATGGAAAAATGGTGTTGCCAGAGCATTAAAAAGATTTGTACCGGATGGCTCTATTGCAGCCGACAGGAAATGTCCGGAATGCGGTGATCCCGAAGGACTTATATATACAGAAGGCTGTTTGACATGTATTAGTTGTGGCCACTCTAAATGCGGTTAGGATAATATAAGATTCAATTCATCCGATGACTAATACTCGCTACCCCAGGAGTCATCGGATGAATAGTTGGAAAGTAAAAGTGCTAATTTAAAGGTTCATCATCGGGGCAAAATGACATTTATATAATATTTTCAGACGATTTTAAAAGTATATACCAATTATAAGCTGTTAATTCAAAAAATAGTTTCTTACTCAAAAGTTAAATTTAAGAATACACCGCTGGTTCCAAGAAATGAAATCGGGCCGGTCCATGGGCTTGAATATGGAGGATTGTGCTGATTATCTTGTACTAATTCATTATTCATTGCAAAAATTCCTCTGATTGATGGGGTAAATTTGAAAAAATCGAAGTAAATATCAATTCCCAATCCTGCCTCATACATGAAGTTATTGGTAGTCATCCTGAATTCGGAGTCATAATTATCATCCGGATTTTTTTGATTACTTGAGAAGTTAAAATCGTATGCAAATCCACCAATTACATAGGGTCTGATATTGTTTAATCTATTTGTACTAAACTTGATAAGCAAAGGCAAATGCAAATAGGTTCCTGAAACATCTCTTACAGTATTATCTGTTCCTTCATAAATAATGTTCCCCTGGTCATCTGTAGCGTCAAGATTAGGGTTAATAAAAGTGAGCTCTTTTGTATTGCTTCTTAGTCCCGGTTCAAATCTCAAATTAATATTTTTATGTAATCTATAGTCGATAACAAAACCTATATTAAATCCAAGTCTGGATTCTACTTCAACAAACATATCTGTAGGCGGTATTGGATTGACAGGAGAACCGAGATCTCCGCCACTTTGATCGTAGTATTTAATATTAAAACCGTAATTATTGATGCCTAGGTAATACCCAAAATGAATTTTGCGTTTATCGAAATTAGGGAGATTAATAATTTTCTCTTTTTGAGCTTGTATTAAGTTTGCACTTAAAAAAAGAATTATAAAATTTATGATAAATATCTTTTTCACTTGTTTAAATTTTTGTAATTATTTACAAATAAGTTAATTAAAAAATTAAAATCGCGTGCAACCACTCCGTTCTCCCATGTAAAATTTAATCATTTTCCGTCGGTTAAATAATTGATTAAATTTATTCATGTTCGTTTCATCTATTACTTCATTGCTTGATATATTGTTGCAATTCCAAATGTTTGAGGATATACTTTTGATGTATTAAACCCCGTTTTTAATAATATATTGTTGAAGGCTTTTCCATAAGGAAAGGCCGCTGCTGATTCAGGTAGATAATTATAAGCATTTTTGTCTTTTGAAAATATTTTTCCGATAGTTGGAATGATGTATTTCGAATAAAAATTAAACCCTTGTTTGATAGGAAATTTGTCAGGTTGTGATGTTTCTAGAACTACAAATGTTCCTTTAGGTTTTAACACTCTATAAATTTCGCCCAATCCTTTTTCTAAATTTTCAAAATTTCGCACTCCAAACCCAACAGTAATGGCATCAAAAAAGTCATTTTTAAAAGGTAATTTTTCTGAATCACCTAAGACCATTTCAATTTTACCATCTAAGTTTTGTTCTTTTACTTTTTTTTTGCCAATTTCTAACATTCCGGGAGAAATATCTAAACCTATTATTTTTTTTGCTTTTGTTTTTGAGAGCATAATTGCCAGATCTCCAGTTCCCGTGGCAATGTCTAGTATTTTTTTTGCCTGTTGTTTTTCCACCAATGCAACAACCTTTTTTCTCCAACTGATGTCAATTCCAAAGGTTAATAACCTGTTTAAGAAGTCATAATTTGTTGATACATTATCAAACATTTGTATTACTTGTTCTTTTTTACTCAAGTCAGATTCTTTATATGGAATAACCGTTTTAGTCATTTAAAAAATTTGCGTAAAGATAAAGAAACCTATCACATTTACCACTTTTACAGAAAAAAAGGAATTTATATTAAGAATTACTTGACAAAGGCTATTTCGAGGTTGTATATTTGCAGCCGTTGCAAAATTAACACAATCATTTAATAGAAAATATATGAAGTTATCTCAATTTAGTTATGAATTACCAAGCGAGTTACTAGCGGAATACCCTTCTGAATTAAGGGATGAGGCAAGGTTAATGGTTTTAAACCGGAAAGATGAGACCATTGAACATAAGCGCTTTAAAGATTTGGTGGATTATTTTGATGAAGGCGATATCATGCTATTTAATAATACAAAGGTTTTCCCGGCGAGATTATTTGGTAATAAAGAGAAAACAGGAGCGCGAATAGAAGTATTTTTACTTAGAGAGCTAAATACGGATAGTAGATTATGGGATGTATTAGTTGACCCTGCAAGAAAGATCAGAATTGGAAATAAATTATTTTTTGGTGAAGACAGCGGTTTGGTTGCAGAGGTTATAGATAATACAACTTCAAGAGGAAGAACTTTAAGATTTTTATTTGATGGTTCCTATGATGAGTTTCGGGCTAAACTAAAAGAATTGGGTGAAACACCACTACCCAAATATATCAAACGAGATTCTGAACCATCTGATGTTGAAAGATACCAAACAATCTATGCAAAACATGAGGGTGCAGTTGCCGCTCCTACAGCAGGATTGCATTTCTCAAAGCATTTGTTGAAGAAATTAGAAATTAAGGGTGTAGATCTAAAAGAGCTCACGTTACATGTTGGTCTTGGTACATTTAATCCTGTAGAGGTTGAAGATTTATCCAAACACAGAATGGACTCTGAACAAGTTATCATACCAAAAAACACTGCAGATGCGGTTAATGTCGTAAATAAAAACAAAAAAAGAGTTTGTGCTGTAGGGACTACGGTGATGCGATCTATCGAGAGTTCAGTTTCTGCAAGTCATCAGTTAAAACCTTATGAGGGATGGACCAATAAATTTATTTTTCCACCCTATGAGTTTAGTATAGCAAATTGTATGATTACAAATTTCCATACTCCTAAGTCTACATTAATGATGATGACCTCGGCGTTTACCGGACATGATTTCCTGAAGAAAGCGTACAAGGAGGCGATCAAGGAAAAATATAACTTTTATTCTTACGGCGACGCAATGTTAATTTTGTAAAGCTTGGAAAGAAGTGATAAATTAGAGCGTCCTTATGGGCGCTTTTTTATTGAGAAGACATTGAATAAAAAACTAGATATACGAGCATTATCCAAAGATCAATTACGTGATTTTTTTGTGAATAAAAATGATAAGCCTTTTCGCGGCAATCAAGTTTATGAATGGTTATGGCGTAAAGGGGTTCATACTTTTGAGGATATGACCAATATTTCAAAGGAAACTCGTCTTATGCTGGAGAATAATTTTGTAATCAACCATATTAAAGTTGATCAAATGCAAAAATCAAAGGATGGGACCATTAAGAACGCCATAAAATTGCATGATGGATTGATTGTGGAATCAGTTTTGATCCCAACGGAGAATAGAACCACTGCCTGTGTGTCGAGTCAGGTGGGATGTAGTTTAGACTGCAATTTTTGTGCAACGGCGAGATTAAAAAAAATGCGGAATTTAAATCCTGATGAAATAGTTGATCAGGTTGTTGCAATTGACAAACAAAGCAGGTTATACAGAGATCGTAGATTGAGCAATATAGTATTTATGGGAATGGGGGAGCCATTACTTAATTACAAGAATGTTTTGCTGGCAATTGAAAAAATAACATCAGAGGAGGGGCTGGGAATGTCGCCAAAACGTATCACCTTATCTACGGTTGGATTACCAAAAATGATAAAAAAATTAGCGGATGACAATGTTAGATTCAATCTTGCAGTTTCCTTGCATTCGGCTATTGATGAGATAAGGTCTAAAATGATGCCGATCAATGAAAGATCAAATTTAGATGAGTTATTGGATGCATTGCATTACTGGTATTCCAAAACAAAGAGTCGTGTTACTTTTGAATATGTGGTGTGGAAGAATATAAATGATAAACAAAAAGATGCCACCGCTTTAGCGGAATATTGTAAAAAAATTCCTTCAAAAGTTAACTTAATTGAATATAACGCCATAGATGATGGGGAATTTCAACAAGCATCTGAAGAGGCTATAAATCTATATATCAAAACCTTAGAAGCCAGCAATATTGCGGTAAATGTCAGAAGGAGTAGAGGTAAAGATATTGATGCTGCTTGTGGGCAATTGGCCAATAAATTCTGACTTTTTTAAAATTTCAATTCCACGCCAATGGGACAGTGATCGGAATGTTTTGCTTCGGGTAAAATAAACGCCCTTGTTAAATTCGTTTGCAAAGGCTTACTCGCCATGCAATAATCTATTCTCCAGCCTTTATTATTATTTCTGGAATTGGCTCTATAACTCCACCAGCTATAATTATGAGGTTCTTTATTAAAATAACGAAAGGTGTCAATAAATCCACTATCCATAAATTTTCCAATCCATTCTCTTTCAACCGGTAAAAATCCGGAAGTATTTTTATTAGATACAGGGTTGTGGATGTCAATTGCTTCATGACAGATATTGTAATCACCGCAGATGAGCAAATTTGGAAGTTCTTTTTTTAATGCATCGATATATTCTTGAAATTCGGCCATATAATTTAGCTTAAAATCAAGGCGGGCATCGTTTGTTCCTGAAGGCAAATACAGGCTCATAACCGAAACATGATCAAAGTCCAATCTAAGGTTCCGTCCTTCAAAATCCATACTTTCTATACCCGTTCCATAAGCAACGTTATTGGGTTTAATTTTTGAGAAAACAGCTACACTGCTATATCCTTTTTTTTGAGCGGAGAACCAGTATTGGTGTGGAAATCCGGCATCTTCAAACAATTTCAAATCTAATTGTTCCTTCTGAGCCTTGGTTTCCTGTATACATATTACATCGGGATCTACAGCCATTAACCAATCCAGAAACCCTTTTTTGAGTGCTGCTCTGATTCCGTTTACATTATAGGATATTACTTTCATATTGTTCTATTTTTTATACTTTAACCGTAAATTCTTCCTCATAACTTTACCAGAGACAGTTCTTGGTAATTCATCAATCAGGAATACTTCTGAAATCTTAAACAGAGGATTTAACTTAGTTTTAATAATTTCTTTAATTTTTAAAGATCTTAGCTCCTTACTATAATCAAAATCCGACTCAACATAACAAATAACCAGGGAACTCGGGCCACCACCTTTTGGGGATATTGCTATAGCAGCAGATTCTTTAATAAAATCAAGTTGATTTATAAGCTCTTCTATTTGTATGGAACTCACTTTTATACCACCTAAGTTCATTGCATCGTCAGCTCTGCCAAGAGCTCTAAAATACCCATTATCTAACCGCTCTAATTCATCTCCATGTCTTCGAAGTGTTTTCCCTTCAAATTTTGGCAATCCCCTGTAATAAACATCATGATGATTTTTATTTAACAAAGTATTTGACAGACCCATAATTGGTGGTAATAAAAACATTTCCCCTTTTTTTGCCGGTTTATACTCTTCATCCAGCAATATAAATTCTCCTCCAAGGGTTTGTGTAGAAAATGTGCTTGCAATATTTGGTTGTACAACTGTACTGGAAACATAACCACCACCAATTTCGGTACCTCCACAATATTCAATTACAGGTTTGTTCCCAGCTAAATTCATGAGGTACTCCATTTCCTTAGGATTAGAAACTTCGCCTGTAGAACTAAAGCACTTTATATCACTCCAGTCCAGAGTTTCCATACACTTTGTGTTTTTCCAATGCCTAACTATACTTGGAATTACACCTAACATGTTCACTTTTGCTTCCTGAACAAACTGTCCAAATTCTGTTCCGAGAGGAGCATCGTAATATAATGCAATCGTTGCCTTATTTATTAAGGTTGCAAATACTAACCATGGTCCCATCATCCAGCCCAGATTGGTTGGCCAGCAAACAACATCATTTTTTTGAATATTTTGATGGTAAAACCCATCAGAAGCACCCTTGATTGCAGTGGTATGATTCCAAGGAATCGCTTTAGGATCTCCTGTTGTTCCTGATGAAAAGAGCACGGTTATTGTATCATCCGGGTTTTGAACTACAGTCTCAAAGTTATTATTAGGAGATATAAAATCTTCATAATAAAGATCGTCTTCTCTTAAGGCAATTCGTTCATTATCAGTTTCAATAACAATTGTTTTAGGTGCCTTTGCAGCTATAATTTTATTGTATAAGGGAAGGGTCTTTCCCATTCTGAACATATTACTTTGTGTAAATATTACCTTAGGTTTTGTTAAAGTTAATCTTACCGCTATTTCATTTACCGTAAAGCTATCAGCAATGGTAACTACCGGATTACCAGCCTTTATTGCGGCAAGATAGATTGCAACGGCCTCTACAGTCATTGGCATACACATGGCTATAAAATCACCTTTCTTAAGACCTAGACCTCTTAAACCGTTTGCAATTTGATTTACAGTACTTTTTAACTTCGCTTGGGAAATGGAAGCAAGAGTTCCATCTTTTTGTTTGTAAGTTATAGCAGGATATTCTTCCGTATTTTGAAAACAAGAATCTACAATATTTAATTTAGCCCCTTTGAGCCATGTAGAATTTTCTACATCCTCTACAGTAGACACCAGAGTACTATAGTTATGATTTAGCTTAATGTCGAGCGTATCAATTGTTTGTGCCCAGAATTCCAATTTTTCATTCACAGACCATTGCCAAAAATCTTCATACTTATCAAAACCATTAAGCAGCATCATTTTATATATATTGCTTTTTTTAATAGTCTCAGTTGATGGTATCCATGAAGCTTTTAAAGTCATCTTAAAAATCTATATCATCTGTCGGTTTTGTGGGTGTTCTTTCTTCTTCATCATCTTCCGTTTCTACTGAAGCTGAGAAACAGTCAATTTTTATGGTAAGATTTTCCGGTTTTTCAAATTCTTCCTGACTAACGTTCAGATCTTCATCTGAATAACATTTTTGCATATATAATGCCCATATTGGCAAGGCCATAGTAGCGCCCTGACCTCTTATAATATCTGTAAAATGAACAGATCTATCTTCGGCACCAACCCATACACCTGTGGCCAGGTTTGGTACGATTCCCATAAACCAGCCATCCGATTGATTTTGAGTTGTCCCAGTTTTTCCTGCTATAGCATTTTGGAATTTATAGGGATATCCCGTTACAATACTATCCGGGTATTTTCCGGATTCAGTTCTCAGTCTAATTCCTGAGCCAGATCTGGTAACGCCTTCCATCAGATTTACAACAGTATAAGCAATTTCTTCATTCAGAACTTCTTTGGTTTTTGGCGTAAATTCCTCCAGTACTGTTCCGTTTTTGTCCTCAATGCGTAAGATCATCATCGGTTTAATATACATTCCCTTATTTGCGAAGGTACTAAGCGCTCCTAACAATTCATACAGACTTAAATCTATAGTACCTAAAGCTATTGATGGTACTGCTAAAATCTTTGATTCTATTCCAAGATTTTTAGCCAACCTGACAACATTTTGAGGGGTCGTTTGGTCTATTAAATTTGCGGAAATAACATTAATTGAATTTGCCAATGCATTTTTTAAAGTTCGGGAACCACCATATTTTTCTCCGGAATTTTTTGGTGTCCAATCTTCATCCAAATGATATTTCCCTGCAGGAATTGTATATGGTGTATTTGGAAATTCATCACAAGGAGACAGACGTAACTGATTTATTGCTGTAGCATAAACAAAGGGCTTAAAAGTAGATCCTACCTGACGTTTTCCCTGCTTAACATGATCATATTGAAAATGTTTATAATTAATGCCACCAACCCAAGCTTTTACATGTCCCGTTTGAGGGATCTGTAGACAAAAGGCCCGGATTGCAGAATCTCCTTGTTATATCTTATAGAGTCGTAAGGTGTCATTATTGTATCTATATCGCCTTTCCAAGAAAATATTTTCATTTCGGTTTCAGTCTGAAATGATTCTAAAATTTCTTTTTCAGATTTATCGGCTTTTTTCATTCTTCTCCAGCGATCCGATCTTTTCATGGCAGAAAGCATCGTTCCCTTAATTTGTTCCTTAGTCAGGTCATAAAAAGGAGCTGTTTTGTTGCCCTTTTGCTGTTTATAAAAAACACGCTGTAAATTACTCATATGTTCCGCCATGGCCTCTTCTGCATATTTTTGCATCCTGGAATCCAGCGAAACGTAAATTTTCAAACCATCGCGATAAATATTGTAACTCTCACCATTTGGCTTTGGATTACTCTTTATCCATGCTTTCATATAATCACGTAAATATTCTCTAAAATATGTCGCAGTACCATCGCTATGACCTTCTAGATTAATATCTAACTTCAGTGGTAATTTTTGTAAGGAATCTTTCTCATACTCTGAAATAAATTCATTCCGAGTCATTTGTTTAAGTACTACATTTCTTCTTTGTTCAACCATTTCGGGTCTACGCATAGGATTGTACAAGGATGAATTTTTAAGCATGCCTACAAGCATTGCAGATTCTTCTATTGTTAGTTCAGAAGGTTCTTTACCGAAATGAATCCGGGCGGCAGATCTAATTCCAACAGCATTATGACCAAAATCGTACTTATTAAAGTACATGGTAATAATTTCATTTTTTGTGTATTGTCGCTCCAGTTGAATGGAGATTATCCACTCTTTTGCCTTCTGAATTACTCGTTTGAAAATATTACCTGAGGCCCTTTTAGTGAACAACATTTTCGACAATTGCTGGGTAATCGTACTAGCACCACCATCCTGTCCAAATTTGAGGACAGCTCTTGTTGTTCCTTTTCCATCAATTCCAGAATGGGTATAAAATCGTTCATCTTCGGTAGCAACCAATGCTTGAATCAAGGTCTGTGGCAGATCCTCAAATTTAACCGGAGTACGATTTTCACGAAAATATTTTCCAAGTGTAATGCCATCTGAAGAAATAACCTCCGTTGCCAAATTATTTTCAGGATTCTCTAATTCTTCAAAAGTGGGTAATTTGCCAAATACTCCTAAGGAAGCAAGAAGAAAAATGACAAATACAAATACTATAGCAGCTGCAAATATCTTCCATAGCCATTTTGTGAATTTTGAGGAAGTATTTTTAATCTTTTTATTCGCCATTTCTAATTTGTCTTTTCAATTTGTACTCCAACATCTGTAATCCCGTTAAGGTAAATAAGCCCTTCTACTTTCCTGGTTTTACGCATAGCATGTTGAACATGAATACTGTAATCTCCTTTGTAGGGAAATATCACATTCGTTTTATATTCTAATTTATTTTCTTTGATATCTGTGATCCCCGTTCCCAAGAAATTTCCATTTGGTGATGTCATTTCGTATTCTAAAGTGTCAACTATTTGATAATTATTTGGAAACTGAATACCAACAATAAGAAACAGATTACTAAATTCATAATCCTTATTATTTCTAAGATTGATGTAAATATTATTCTTATTTATTGTATCTACAGAATTAAACGAAAAATTAATAATGGAATCCTTATGCCATTTCGAATCTTCCATGCTTCGGTATTTGTCAAATACTACTTTATCTGAACAAGAAACCATATAAACAGTAACGCTAACAATTAATATAATATTTCGCAGATGAGATTTTCTTTTAGTCAATTGGATCAATCACTTATATTTTAAATTTATTTTTTCCTGTTCCTCGAATTAAAATTTCGGGATTTCCTGTTTTTTCTTCTTTTATTTTTCCGTTTTGGTTTATCAAATCTGGTCAGACTATCCTGACCAACAACATCAGAAAAAATTGATTTTTCTACTGTTTCAACCTCCAGATCCATTGAATATTCCTCCAGGCTCAATGCTTTTTTATTTTCCTTATTTAGAGCAATAATTTGATTGGCTTGTTCAACTTCCAATTTATGCCAATGAACCGGATTCTCTTTGTATGCATACCATAACCATCCCTGAAAAATATCCATTTTTTGGAATACAGCAACTCCTTTTTCTGTTTGTAAATAGGTATCCGTTCTGGGAATTTTTTTTAACGCATCCAGGTAGGAATCCAATTCATAATTCAAACAACATTTTAACTTACCACATTGGCCAGCTAATTTTTGAGGATTTAGTGAGAGTTGTTGATACCTTGCTGAAGAAGTACTGACCGATCTAAAATCAGTCAACCATGTGGAACAGCAAAGTTCTCTACCACAAGAACCAATGCCGCCTAATCGAGCAGCTTCCTGACGGAGCCCAACTTGTTTCATTTCAACCCGAATACTAAAGGTTCCTGCTAATTCTCTAATTAATTGTCTAAAATCAACTCGATCATCCGCGGTATAATAAAAAGTGGCTTTATTTCCATCTCCCTGAAATTCAATATCGGACAACTTCATTTTTAAGCCTAATCGACTAATCATTAATCTGGATTTTTTTTGAACTTCAGGTTCTTTTTCTCGTACAAGGATCCATTTATCGATATCTTTTTGAGAGGCCTTTCGATAGATTTGCATTATTTCTTCACTTTCGCTGGAAACGGCTTTTTTCTTCATTTGAATCTTTACCAATTCACCCATTAGGGTAATCACACCAATATCATGACCGGGAGAAGTTTCAACAGCAATAATATCTCCTATACACAGATTTAGGTTTTTTTTATTTTTATAGAACGACTTTCTGCCATTCTTAAATCTAACCTCAATAATATCAAATGGGTTTTGACCATTTGGCAAGGTCATGTTTGATAACCAGTCAAATACAGTAAGTTTATCGCAACTTCCGGAAGCACATGCACCATTATTATTACAGCCCAAAGGCATCCCATTAGCAGAAGTTGAGCACGAGTTGCAGCTCATAAGTTTTATATATTTTGAATTGAGAAATATCTAAATTCTCAAAAAAAGTTCGATTTTATAGGCGTAAATATACTCAATATTGATTAATAAAAATTAAAACCTGAGTTGGAACTACGCTTTGCTCACAGCTTCAGATAATTATACTTTAGACACTCAAATTTTCGATGGACTATCGGGATAATTCAAGGAAATTTGAGGAAGTATAGAGAATAATTATCGAAGCCCGCTCGCTGGTAAGCCAATAGCACAACATCTTTGAACTAAAAATCACTAGATAAAATTCACTATGTCTTCCTGATTTTTAGCATCAAATCTCTTGCAATCCTGGCTTTCTGTGATCCAAATCTTAGGTCCAACTCAGGTTTAAAGCTATATTAACTTTACGCTTATTATATTCACAGGACATGCTTCCTTTGCCTTAAGTACATTTTCATGAATTGAAACATCTGGTGATTTCAAGGTAAAAAAGCCTTTTTTATCTTTAGTATGCAGTAAAACGGCCTTACCGTCTTTTTTTGACATTTGAAACTGTTTAGGCGCCAATTCAACACAATAATTACATCCGATACATTTTTTTCTTTGCAAAGTAACAATGACCATAATAATTATTCAGAGTTAGATTTCGGTATCTTTCGAGCATAAAACTTGGCAAAAATACTCTTTTTTGATCAGTTGAATTAGAAAAAAAACGAAATCAAAATTGTATTTGATAGAGTAAATAACTCCTAACTTTTTAGTTTCTTTGTAAATTAGAATCGTCATCTATGTTGTTTAAAGATATTATTGGGCAGGAAAACATAAAAAAACATTTGATACAGACCGTATCAAATGGTAGGATACCTCATGCCCAATTATTTGTTGCTCCCGCAGGGAGTGGAGCCTTGCCAATGGCGGTAGCTTATGCCCAATATATTTTATGTGGGAATACTAATGGTGAGAACAACACAGGTGACCAGACCTGCAATTTAAAATTTGAAAAGTTAGCACACCCTGATCTGCATTTTGCCTTTCCCGTTGCGGTAAATGAACGAATAAAAAAGCATCCGATTAGCAGTAAATTTTACGAAGACTGGAGAATATTTTTTGGAACAAATCCTTATGGAAGCTTGTTCAACTGGTATCAGGACTTAGGAATTGAAAATAAACAAGGTCAAATAGGAGTTGATGAGGCCGAAGATATTGTTAAAAGATTATCTTTAAAATCGTATGAAGGAGGTTATAAAGTAATGATTATCTGGATGGCAGAGAAAATGAATATTGCGGCGGCTAATAAATTGCTTAAATTATTAGAAGAACCGCCAAAAGAAACTCTTTTACTTCTGATTACAGAGAATGAAGAACGAATTATTAAAACCATACTATCACGATGTCAGGTTTTACATTTTAGAGCACTTAGTGAAAGTGATATAAAGAATACATTGATTTTAGAACACGCCATCGATGACAATCAAGCAGCGAAAATTTCTCATCAATCAAATGGAAACTGGAATAAGGCTTTGCATCTGATTCACAATGATGATACTGAACAAATTTTTGAAAAATGGTTTATCGCTTGGGTAAGATCGGCTTTTAGGGCTAAAGGAAATGCTAGTGTGGTTCAAGATTTAATAAAATGGAGTGAAGAAATATCCAAGACTGGCAGAGAAACTCAAAAGAGATTTTTAAAGTATTGTTCCCATTTTTTTCGACAAGCATTATTAACTAATTATAATGCAAATGATTTGGTTTTTTTTGAATCACAAACCTCTAATTTTGATTTAAAAAAATTTGCTCCTTTTGTGCATGGTGCAAATATTGAAGATATAAATGCAGCAATTGAAGACGCCTTGTATCACATCGAACGAAACGGTAACGCCAAAATAATTTTGCTCGATCTGTCTATGCATTTGACAAGATATTTACATCAAGAGGAGCATTAAAAAAGGGTGTGACCATAAATTTAAGGGGTATAATAACAAATGTGCTAATGATTAAATGTTTTAATGAGAGAATAAAATAATTAGTTTAAATAAAATATACATAAATGGCAATTTAATGTTGAATTATTTACGCATTGTTTCCTTGTTGCATTAACTCATTATTTGCAGTTTCATTAATACAATATCAAAAATATTTTTTACCATTAAAATAAAAGTAGAAATAAAAAAGAAGAATATTAGAAATTATCACGTGGCAGAACATAATAGAAAACTGCCATAAAATGGCAAAAACTACCCAATAGAACAAATATATGGAAGATGGCGTGATTGTATTTCAGACTACGTATCATGTATAATATAGCCCCTAAAGTATAAAATATCCCTCCAAACAGAACCCACATCAAGCCGTCGAATGAAAAATTATTTATTAACGGTTTTATGGCAAGAACAATTAACCAACCCATCAGAACATATGCAATCGTTGAAATTTTATCGTATTTACCTGTATAAAAAAGCTTCAAAACGATACCTACCAAAGCTAACCCCCATGAAACTCCAAAAATAGTCCAGCCAACCCAACCTTTTAATACCACTAGTGTAAAGGGCGTGTATGTCCCAGCGATTAAAACATAAATTGCGGCATGATCAAAAATATTTAATCTGGATCTTAGCTTGGGGCTTTTGGAATAATGATAGAAAGTTGATGCAGAATACAGAACGATCAAACTTGCACCATAAATACTGAAACTTACGATATGGGTTGCCGTACCATATTTTGAGGAATAAACAATCAAAAAAATAAGAGCAATAATGCTTAATACAAGCCCAATCGCATGCGAAACCACATTTATTTGTTCTTCTTTGTGCTCATAATAGGTGTTGTCATCCATACTAATTTAATTAGATGTTTTGGAGGTTAATGTTGATTTCATATAGCTTTTGTCGGCTAACAGGGAATTCCTAATTACATTGTATATCTTATTCTTTAAGATGTTTCTATCACTCAAAGTTGTCCCTTTTGTACTTATAAAATCGTGAATTTTAACTCTTAATTCACCCGGTCTACCGCTAAAAAATGTATATGAAAAACACTTTTTACAATCGAAAAAAGTCATTGGAACGATTCGTATTTGATTTTCAATTGCCAACCGAAAAACTCCATTTTGAAAATGATCTAATACAATGCTTTCATCATCAGGTACTTTTCCTTCCGGGAAAATACAAATACTCAAATTGTTTTTAATACAACTCTGTGCGGCATTAAAAACGTTTACTCTGCTCTGAGAATCGTTTCTGTCAACTAATATTGATGTTCGTTTGTATATATAACCGAAGAATGGAAAATTACCCAATTCTTTTTTGCCAACAAATACAAATGGGTTCTTGGTGATGGATAATAATAACATAATGTCTATCATGGAAGTATAATTTGGACAGAACATATAACTCTTATTTTTTTCAGGAAATTCTTCAAACTCAATTTTCGTCCAGAATCCCATAATGAACAATATCGTTTTTGCCCAAATTCTGGCAATTTTAAAATATATTGAATACCATTTGCGCTTAGAAATAATAATTACTAATACAGGTAAAAGAATTAGAACAGTTGTAAATGCCCAAAGGAAAAACCAGAGCCTCCAGAATAGAATGAATACGTTTTTTAAAAATATCATTTGTGCCAAAAATAGGAATTTAATATTTATTCTTGTTTTCTTTTTAATATGTATTTTTGCTCCTTAAACAAAAGATAATGTCAAGAATACTCACAGGTGTACAAAGTACGGGAACACCACATTTAGGCAATTTATTAGGGGCCATTATTCCAGCTGTAGAAATGTCGAAAAGCTCGGATCAAGAATCTTTTTTATTTATTGCAGATATGCATTCTCTGACACAAATTAAAGATGGAGAAGCTTTAAAAAGAAATACCTATAGCACGGCCGCCACTTGGTTAGCATTTGGATTGGATGTTGATAAAACTGTTTTTTATCGACAGAGTGATGTACCTCAGGTGACGGAGTTAACATGGTATTTAAGTTGTTTTTATCCGTATCAACGTTTGACTTTAGCTCATAGTTTTAAAGATAAAGCCGATAGATTACAAGATGTAAATTCGGGCTTATTTATTTACCCTATGTTAATGGCCGCAGACATTTTAATTTATGACGCCGATGTGGTTCCGGTCGGGAAAGACCAATTACAACATTTGGAAATGACACGTGATGTTGCGAATAGGTTTAATAATCAAATGGGTATAACGTTGGTTCCTCCTTTGGCGAAAGTGCAAGAAAATACAATGTATGTTCCTGGAACTGATGGTGAAAAGATGAGTAAATCTAAACAAAACATTATAGATATATTTTTACCTGATAAGCAATTGCGAAAGCAAATCATGAAAATAAAAACAGATTCTACCCCTTTAGAGGAGCCTAAAGACCCGGATACCTGTAATTTATTTTCGCTGTATAAATTAGTTGCTACCGAGGATCAAATTACTGAAATGCGTTCAAAATATAAAGGAGGAAATTATGGGTATGGCCATGCTAAACAAGCATTTTTTGAATTGTTGATTGAAAGATTTTCAAAAGAACGCGAACGATATAATTATTATATGGATAATCTTGACGAAATTGACAAGGCTTTAGAAATTGGCGCTAAAAAAGCCCACATCGTGGCTGATGAGGTATTAGAAAGAGTAAGAAAGAAATTAGGTTACTAAATAAATGTGTTGAAATGAATAAGATATTATTATTAATTGGGATATTCTTCATTATGTCTTGTTCCAAAAATAAAGAGGAAACCCGGCTTGTTGAAGTTGCTTGCGGGCAATGTCAATTTGAGTTGACCACGCAAGAAGGATGTGATCTGGCAGTAAGAATAGACGGAATACCTTATTTTGTTCATGGAGCGGATATTGATGACTTTGGAGATGCCCATGATGAAAACTCAGGATTTTGTGAAGTTATTAGAAAGGGGAAGGCAACAGGAAAGATTGTTGATGATAGATATGAATTGGCATCTTTGGTGTTAATCGAGTAGTAAAAGTTTTCACCAAATTCAACTTTGAGAATATATTTCCTGCCAAATGATATTAATCAAAACTTTCTTATCAGTATTGACCGGTTTTTACTAATTCTTCCTATTACTCATTCAAGCAAATACGTTAATAAATAATTAACAACAACATAGATCAGCGAGATCAGCGTGAAGAAAACTCGCAGATAAGCAGATCAATGGTTAATAATAGTAAAATCATCGGAATCAGCGTGAATAGAATACTTGCGGACAGTAGATATTATATTCAACAAATAATTCAAAACTCAAAACTCTCTTAAGGTGCCGGGTTAGGCTGTAACTCGTTTATCGTATCAATTTCTTCCAATACTTCTTCGGATAAATTGACTTCGATACTTCCTATATTTTCTTTGAGTTGAGACATAGTTGTTGCCCCAATAATATTACTTGTAACAAATGGTTGTTGGTTGACAAAGGCTAATGCTAATTCTGTAAGACTTAAACCATTTTCCTGTGCGAGTTCAAAATACTTTTTAGTTACAAACACAGATTGTTCACTCAAATATTTTCGCATTTTTTTCAATTGAGGATACAATTCTAATCTTGCATCTTTAGGGTTTTCTTTTAAGTATTTTCCACTTAAGGTACCAAAAGCCAGAGGAGAATATGCCAATAATCCAATATTTTCACGATAACTAACTTCGGCAAGATTTGCTTCAAAGGTTCTGTTTAAAAGAGAATATGCATTTTGAATGGTTTTACATCTTGTAAATCCATTATTGGTACTTTCATTTAAATGTTTCATCAGACCCCAGGCAGTTTCATTAGAAACCCCATAATGCCTAATTTTTCCTTCTTTTACTAAAGAATCTAATTTTTCAATAATTTCATTAAAATTATCTTGCCATTTATCCTCAGAATTACGTTTAAAATTTCTTACTCCGAAGAAATTAGCCTTCCTTTCAGGCCAATGCAATTGATAAAGATCAATATAATCTGTTTGTAAACGTTTTAAACTTCTTCCTATAGCATCATCTATTGATTCATTTGAAAATCCCATATTATCTCTAATATAGCTCAAGCCCGGACTTGGGCCAACAATTTTTGTCGCAATTATCAGTTCTTCACGTTTTTGATATTTTAACCAACTTCCTATAAATCTCTCTGTTGACCCTTGAGTTTCTTTTCTACCGGGTACCGAATACATTTCAGCTGTATCAATGAAATTGATCCCTTGGTCAATAGCATAATTTAATTGTTCATGGGCATCCTCCTCCGTATTTTGCTCACCAAAGGTCATGGTACCCAGACATATTTTACTAACTTTTATATCGGTATTTGGTAAAGTGGCATATCTCATAAAATAGGATTAATTCAGAATAGCATCTATTCCCGGAAGGGTTTTGCCTTCCAACATTTCGAGCATTGCACCTCCGCCTGTGGAAACGTAACTTACTTTGTCTGCAAAACCAAATTGTTTTACTGCCGCCACAGAATCACCTCCTCCAACAAGAGAGAATGCACCATCTGCTGTAGCATCCGCAATAGCATTACCTAATTCTATAGTTCCTTTCGCAAATTTCTCCATTTCAAAAACTCCTACAGGACCATTCCATAAAATAGTTTTAGATTGAGCAATAACAAACGAAAAGCCAATATTGGTTTTTGGACCGGCGTCCAAGCCTTCCCATCCGTCAGGGATATTTTTTATATCAACAATTTGTGTATTTGCATCATTACTAAAAGAATCTGCAGCAATAACATCTATTGGTAAATGAACTTTCACTCCTTTATCCTCAGCTTGCTTTAAAATGTCCAATGCTAATTGTTGCTTGTCATCTTCACAGATTGAATTGCCAACTTTTCCACCTAAAGCTTTTATAAAAGTGAAACTCATCCCTCCGCCAATGATAAGATGATCAACTTTATCAAGAATATTTTCTATTACTGTAATTTTTGATGAAACCTTTGAACCGCCAAGAATTGCAGTTACAGGTTTTTCACTTTCCTCCAAAACCTTTTTTAAGTTTTCAATTTCTCTAGCTAATAAAAGACCAAAAGATTTGTTTTCAGGAAAAAATTGTGCGATTACAGTAGTGGAGGCATGGGCCCTGTGAGCTGTGCCAAAGGCGTCGTTTACATAGATATCACCAAGTTTTGAAAGTTGTTCTGCAAACTTTTTGTCGCCAGCTTTTTCTTCCGGATGAAATCTTAGATTTTCTAACAATAAAACTTCCCCGTTTTGTAATTCAGCTACAGCCTTTTCGGCTGTGTCACCAACACAATTTTCCACAAATTTAACCTGAACACCTAATATGTTCGTAATTGTTTTTACAATATGCTTTAATGAATATTTATCTTCCACACCTTTAGGACGACCTAAATGCGACATTAGAACTGCGCTACCACCGTCTTCCAGTACTTTCATTATGGTTGGTTTGGCCGCTTGGATTCGTGTTGTATCGGTAACTTCTAAATTCTCATTTAATGGCACATTAAAATCTACTCTTATGAGTGCCTTCTTATCTTTAAAATTGAAATCGTCTAGTGTTTTCATGGATTATTCAGTGTATAAAAAATGGATAGCAAAGATACTAATTAGTTGATGACTAGAAAGCAGTAGAATGATTTATGTCAAATATTTATAGGGGATTATCAAATTTTAAAATAAAATGAATTTTCACTTTCCAGTGGAAGACTTTAAGGAATTTATTTAGTCTTTTACGATATTCAATTCATTCCATTCAATGTTTAAATCGTTATGCACTTGATTTTCCATTTCCTTATCAGAATTAAATCGTTTATTTTCAGGAATTGATGTTGCAATTGAGTCCAGTTTATTGATCAATAATACCTGACCGATATTAATTTTAGCGTGCTCGTTAGATGAAAATGCATGTCTTTTTGTTAGATTTACCTTAGCATCCCATCGAAATAATTTTGGGTACCAATAGCCTTTAAATTTTTGATAACTTACTGTACTATTAAATGTTGGATTGCTTATACTTAATCCGATAATAAATAATATGGGTTTTACCACAACCGGAATACTAAGTACACCCGAACCTTCAATAAGTGCAATAGCGTAACTTTCTTTGCTTATTAATATTTTCCCCTGATCTTTAATATAATCAATTTTTCGTTTGGCCTTAAAATTAATGGTAACCAAGGTTTCGCCGTTCAAACTGGTTTCGTCACCAAAGGTATATTCATATTTTTTAAAATGCTTGGGATTTAAGAAATTACCTTTGGTATCATTCCTTAGGTCTGCCAGATTAATAATTGTTTCAGGCCCCCCCATATTCATATCTCTTTCCAGATCGAAATCTTCATCAACATCTTCTCCTCTTTTAATGGCCTTTTTTGTTTCTTTGGCCTGTTTTTTGTCAATCCAATCTCGCATAAACTTAATTTTTTGTGGATTTTCTGCAGGCCTGTATAATAGTAACTGATGTTGGTTCTCAACGGAGTCAGAGGGTTTTGAATAATAAGTTTTAAAAACTGCTTCTTCCCTTTTAATAATTGCATCATTCTCAATAAATTTCTCTCGATAATATGCTATTGTTTGATAAGGATCCCTAGGATAATTTTGGTCGAGATTTTCAAGTGCTTTTTTAACATATTCCAGAGGAGATAAACGACTAACAATAACCTCATCTAATAAATTAGTGGCCGGATTCAGTTTTATTTCCAGTGGAGATTTAATATCCCTTATGGGGATTAAATAAGTATTGAACCCAATAAAACTTATAGAGATGGTATCGTTTTGTTTTGATTTTGGAATGTAAAAATCAAATTCTCCATCCTCATTACTAATAGTACCAATTGCGTAATTTAATAAAGTAATTGAAGCATAAGGTAGTGGTTCATCATTTTCCTGATTCTTAACAACTCCGGAAATAGCACTGTTACTTTGTGCAATTAAAGGGAAATTGGAAAGGCCAAGGGCTATTAGGAAGACTATTTTAATTTTATTCATTACATGTGTTTCGACGAATAAGATACGGAAATGTTACAAACATTAATTTATTAGAGAACTAAGAAAAATATATATTGAATAGAGTTTTGAAATCTAATTTATTTGGAACTCTGTTTTTTATAAATCCATTATATTTTTCAATTTCATCCAACATTTCTATTTTAAAATTATCCTGATTCGTATAAGGTGCTATTTTTTTTTGATCTAAATACTTTGCCAAATATTCTTGTTCAAACTGCCCGGGAGTAGGAATAAAAAATGTTTTGGCTTTAAGTTTCTGCATATCCATTATAGTAGAAAACCCTGACCTGGCCAATACCAATTCGCTTTCATTAATTGCTGTTTGTAATTCCTCCTTTAACATGTAATTTACAATACGTGTTGTTTTTAATTGTTTTATCTGTTGCTCTTCAGATATAATACCTCTTACAAATAATACTTTTTTATTATAGTTTTCCAGTTCTGCAAATAACTTTTTTTCAAGAATAGTTCGTTGTGGTTCCGGACCAGAAAGCACAATCAGTAAATCTTGTTTTTTAGGTACTCTCTTGTATGAAAATCTGCTCAGGCAACCGAGGTATTTGATATCCATTTTTGAATTTTCCAGATCTGATAATTCGCCCGCAAGACTTTGATTATCATTGTAATCCGGAATCCAACAGCTATCAAATTTAGCAATAATTTTTTGATGGATCAAACTTGTTAAAAAGGAAGTATTCCCTGATAGAACCTTAAGTTGATGTGTTATATAAACCGAAGGAACTTTGTTCGATCTTACTCCAAATCTATTATCAGAAATAATGCCTGAGATTCCATCTTCATTGATTATTTTACTGACAACTGTCTTTTCATTGCTAATTGCTCTTAGAATATTTGGTGCTTGCAAGAGCATTCTAATTTTAAGTTCTTTGCCATTTTTTGGGTAGGTGATCCTGTAGGATGGTAGCTCATAATATTTAAGCTCAGGGAATTCTTTTTGAAGTAGGGTTAAAGCATCTCCATCGCTTGCTATTATCGGCGTATATTTATTCAGAATTAATGCATCGATAATGGGAATACACCTTGTTGCATGACCTAAACCCCAATTTAAAGGTGCTACTAATATTTTTTTAGTTCGAGGTATTGAAGGTAAAACTTCAGGCTTGGGGGTTGATTTTTTCACTTGAGGGAATTGTAATTAAGTAAATCTAAACAACTAAGTAAAGAAAGTTTGACAGAGAAAGCAAATTATGGGATCTTATAATTAGAGATCAAATCCAATATCTTTTCGATAATTCATCCTGTCAAATTTAATTAATTCTATGTTTTTATAGGACTGTTCAAGAGCTTCCTTAAAATTAGGACCATAGGAAGTAACCGCAATAACTCGCCCACCAGAGCTTAGAACTTTATTATTTTCTCGTATGGTACCGGCATGGAAAAGTATCGATTCTTTGACATTTTCTAATCCGGAAATTTCCTTTCTTTTTTCGTAGTTTTCAGGATACCCGCCCGAAACCAACATGACTGTGCATGCAGAACGTTCATCAATTTCTATAGCGAACTCGCCTAATTTTTTATTGGCAGTTGCTTTAAATAGATCTACGAAATCTGATTTTATTCTTGGAAAAACAACCTCTGTTTCGGGATCTCCCATCCGTACATTATACTCAATAACCATTGGTTCATTTTTTACCATTATCAAACCAATAAAAATAAATCCTACATAGGGTATTTTGTCCTTTTTCAATCCTTCAATCGTCGGTTTGATTATCCGATCTTCAACTTTTTTTAATAGAGCTGAATTTGCAAATGGAACTGGTGAAACAGCACCCATTCCTCCTGTATTTAATCCTTTATCTCCTTCGCCGATCCTTTTGTAATCCTTAGCATTAGGAAAAACTACGTAATCGTTGCCATCTGTTAGAACAAAGGAACTCATTTCTATCCCGTCTAAAAACTCTTCAATAACAACTTTGGCACTGGCAGTCCCAAACTTTTCATGCGTGAGCATTTCTTCTAATTCTTTCTTGGCTTCCTCAAGATCAGATATGATTAGAACACCTTTACCGGCAGCCAAACCATCTGCCTTTAGAACATATGGAGGCTTCAAGGAGTCCAAGAAATTAAATCCCTGATCTATGGAATCTTTGGTAAAACTTTGATATTTAGCGGTTGGAATATTATGACGAAACATGAACTCTTTAGCAAATTCTTTGCTGCCTTCAAGCTGGGCAGCAAGTTTTTGAGGGCCAATTACAGGTATTGCCTTCAAACTATCATCGGCTAGAAAATAATCATGTAATCCATTTACTAAGGGGTTTTCAGGACCTACGATTACCATATTTATTCTATTGTCAAGGACAACATCTTTTATGGCATCGAAATCATTCACATTTATGGGCAAATTAATGCCATATTTTTCTGTACCCGCGTTACCGGGAGCAATAAATAATTTTTCTGTTTTTGGGCTTTGTGCAAATTTCCAAGCAAAAGCGCATTCTCTACCTCCCGATCCTAAAATAAGTATATTCATTTTTTATAATTCAATAAGCTTTTTGTTCTCCTTTAAAAACATTGATAATGGTCTGACCTATAATTTTTAAATCCAATAAAAATGACCAATTTTCAATGTAAAATATATCCAGTTTCACTCTATTTTCAATATCACCTTGTTTTTCTACTTCTCCTCTATACCCTCTTACTTGTGCCAACCCGGTAATTCCCGGCTTCACAAAATGTCGCACCATATACTTATCTACTGTTTTGGCATATAATTCTGTATAACTCAGCATATGTGGACGAGGACCAACAACACTCATATCTCCCTTAAAAAACATTAAAGAATTGAGGAAGTTCATCAATACTTGTTTTTCGAATAAATTTACCAATTTTGGTAATTCTACCGTATTGCCTCGTTTCTATATCATCAACATTATCATTTACAGACATGGACCTAAATTTGTAACAGGTGAATGTGGTTCCGTTCAAGCCATTTCTCTTTTGTTTGAAAAATAAAGAGCCATTCGATTCTAATTTTATTATAACGAATAATAAAGGTGATAACCACGAAAGCACAAAAATAATTATTAGGAATGAAAATGTCAGGTCAAACACTCTCTTTATTATTTTATTTGATGGAACATGAAAAGGAATAGTTCTTAAAGAAAGGATTGGAGTGTAATCATAGTATTCTACCTTCATTTTGTTTTTAAAATCATTTTTCGATTCAGGAATTAATTTAAGAACTTTTAGATTATTATCGGCAAAATCAATAAATGATTTGATCTGTTCTTGGGAAAGTTCGGAAATGGAACAATAAATTTCATCGACATCATTGTTTAGAGCATACTCAAAACAATTTTCAACTCTTCCTAAATAATTCCCTGGAATCTCTTTTTTATTAGAGAAATACCCCAAAATTTTATAGCCTAATTCTGTATGTTTATGAAAAAAATCAGAAATGTTCAGTGCATTTCTATTTGTTCCCACTATTATTACATTTCTTAGGTTTTTACCGCTGATTCGGTAGGATTTTAACATCTTTAAATAAAAGATCCTAAATGATCCAATTACAATAAAAATAACGCCTAAGGTTTTTAAATGTTTTATTGTATTTATTGGTTGACTCGTAAGTGTGAAATAGGCAAAATAAACGAAAGTAAAAATTAAGAATTGGAAAAATAACCGTGAAATAACATCTATATTTCTGTCATATCTCTTTAAGGCATAAAAACTTAAGAAATATGAAATTGTTAACCAAGTAACATTCACGTATATAACGTTCCAATAGTTTAAAAAATCTTCTCTAAAAAAATAATATAAAGTAAAATTTATAAAAACTAAATTGGCAATTATTGAGATAGGCTTTATGTATATGGAATATCTCTTTTTCAAATTTAATTTTTGTCAAATATACCACTTTTAGCAGGGCTCAGCGCAATCCTTAAACCTATTATTCTATTAAAACACAATTTTTTTTATCAATGAATCTATATTAAAAATCTTTTCACATATCTTGATTCGTTCGGCGTCATTTTCCTTTTGTTCACTTAAAATTTCTTCTACTGCATTTAGCAAAATATTGTTTTCCCATGATGTTATAACCTTTTGAAAATTGTTAGTTTTGAATATATTCTCTATCTCACTATCTTTATCCGTTATGACTAGAATTTGACAATCAGATGCTAACAGATTAGGAAGCTTTGAAGGTAACGAGCCTTTTGAAGTACCAGATAATTGAGGTACAATTTGTATTGTACTTCTTTCATATAATTCCCATAGATTTTCTTTCTCTACCAAATCATGAAATTTTATATTGGAATTCAAATTTCTATCTTTAAGTTCATCAAAAATATGTCCTTGAGAAAAAAAATGAAAATGAACATTCTTTAAGCTCTTAGAGGCAAAATCAAAAAAGGCATAAAGCCCTTCCGGATTTTGTTTTTCACCCAAGGCACCGGAATAAACAATGTTAATTTTATCATTAAAAAGAATATTGGCGAGAGCATTTGTTTTGCCCTGTACTTTTTTTGTAACGAAAGGGTACTGAACCTGTAATTTATTTTTATCTAAAGCATAAATTTCCTTTGCCGTATCTTTCATCTCGCTCGATAAAAAAATAAGTTTATCGCAGGTATTAAAGTTTCCTTTCTCTATTTTATTTATAAAAAAGCGTATGATTTTATTAAGTATACCTTTTTTCTTAGAAGAATAAACCTCTTGTAGATCATGAACAATACCTACTTTTTTAATTTTTTTATTCAAAAAAGGAAGAATCAAGTAAAAGGCGAGACTTGGAGGAAATACAGGCACTATTATCTCCTGATTCCGCTGACTATTAAATATGTTTTTCAATACAAAAGAGGCGAACCATACTTCTAAAATGGCTCTTCTGAAAATAATCTTTTTTGGATAACGAACTCTTAAACCTCCTCTAAGGATCTTTATTCCAGGTATTTGTTCGTTACTCTTTACCGTTTTCCATTTTGGATATAAGGGATGTGAACAGAGAATTGTAACATGATGTCCCTCATCTCTCAAAGCCAAGGCCATGTCAGTATTAAATTTTCCAGTTGAGATTAATTCTGGAGAAAAAAAGGGAGAAATAATTAAAATATTTCTATTTTTCAATTTCACTTATTCTATCTTTAATTATTTTAACCGGGCTGCCAACACATATTTTGTGGGAAGGTAAGTCTTTGAAAACACTACTCCTCGCACCAATAACAGTTCCTGTTCCTATAGTTATTCCCGGAGCAACGTACACATCTGTCCCCAACCAACATTGTTCATTAATAGTAATCTTTTCTGCATAAATTGGAAAATCTATTTTAAGGTAATTATGTGATCCTGCACAAAGATAAGACCTCTGGGAAATGACTACGTTATTACCTATATTAATCTCGCCAAGGCTATAGAGCACCACTTCATCTCCAATCTGACAATAGTCACCAATGGTAACTTTCCATGGATATGTAATTTGAACGGACGGCCGGATAATTGCTTTTTTTCCAATTTTTGCTCCAAAACTTCTTAATAAAAATCTTCGCCATCCGTAAAATATTTGAGGCGAGAGCTTAAAAAACAGGGCATGCATTATCCACCAAAATTGAACAAAAAATTTAGATTTTCCTCTAAAATCTTTTGGTACTTTATATAAACTTAAATCTTGGTAGTACATTTATGAATTCATTATTTTTATAAAATTATTTTTAAAATGACTTAGAGTAAAACGTTCCAGAAAAAGCCTTTTATTCCTACCCGAAATTGAGGCAATGACTTCTTTATTTTCACTTATAAATTTTAATTTATCAGCAATACTTTTAGCACTCCTTTTCTCTACAAAATAACCATTTTTTTCTTGAATTATATCCATTATTCCTGCCAGCTTTGTTGTTATTATTACATTATTAGTCGCCATAGCCTCAATTATGGAAATTGGTTGGCCTTCCATTTTGTAATGAGTAGGCAATACGAAAACATTGCTCCATTCGAGTAGCTCCTTCTTTTGTTCTCCATTTACAACTCCCAAATATTCTGTAAATTTTAAATTTTTAAAAATAGTTATAAAACGTTTTTTATTTGCTACCTCTATATTTCCGGCAATTTTCGCTTCGTAATCAATATTTTGTTCTTCTAGCATTTCCAGTGCTTCCAATAGTTCTAGAATACCTTTTTCGATCATTAAATTACTCAAAAACACAATTCTAAGCCTGTCTGTTCTTATTTCCTCATTTGTGGAAACTAGATAATCTTCCGCAAAATTATATAAAGTATATATGTTCTCTTCTTTTATAAATAGTGACATATTTCCCTTCAATGATTCTGAGAGGACTATTCCTTTTGTGCTTTTGGATAATAAATAATAGAAGATCTTTTTCTTAATACCATTCAAAGATTGATACTCATATCGTAAATGATTGCCATGCACATGTATTATAATTTCCTTTTTTAATAAGGCTGTTAACAGTATGAACAATGAATATTTCGTAATTCCGTAAAATGTTTGTCCGGGAGTAATATAAATAATATCGTTTGTAAATACTTTGAAAACCTGAAAGTTAAGTGCTAAATAAAAAAGCAATTTTCGAAGGGTCAGTTTACCTAATTTTTCGTCGAATTTATTGAAGGATGTATTTATGGTCCGTACTTTGAAGTTGGGAGATTCAATCAAAATCTCTTTAACAACTTTATTCGCCAGAGAAACACCACTTATGGGTAAAGGAAAAGGTCCAATTATTAGTATCTTCCTGTTGCGTTTATTCTTCATTCCATAATTTTATAAACGTATCTCCCATTCTTTCAATGGAATATTCCATTTGACATTTTTGAGATATGGTATTTCTTCTGTTTATCCAGCTTTTTTTATGACGGTATAGACGCAGTATTTGTTGAGCTAAACTATCAACATCATTTGTTTCAAAGAATACTGCATTTTTGCCCTCATTAACTGCTTCTATTTCCGGTGAATGTGGTTCGTTTCTTGAGATGATCATCGGTACTCCAAATCCAAAACTTTGCATTATGGATAATCCAACATACCCTGGTGAGATACTCGCTAATGAAGTGGCATAAAGTTCTTTTAAGCTATCGTAATCTGCAAGGTGTCCATAAATGCAGATCCGATCTGATAAATTATTACTATTGATATAATTTTCTATGTGTTTTCTTTCTTCTCCATCTCCTGCGATCAACAATTTAGCATCTTTCGGCAATTTGTTCAATACCCCATGGAAAGATCTTATTAATAATAACGTTTTTTTGTTTTTTGTTAATCTTCCAACATATATCAGGTTTTTTATCTTATCAATTTTATCCGATATTATCATTTCATTTGTATAAAACAGAGCATTTGGAGCAATCTCTATCTTTTTAGTAGTCATTTTGCTCTTGAGTTCTTTTTGCTGGGTTTTTGTGTATACAATTATTTCGTTTCCCAATTTTCTCATTAGATTTCTTATTTTATCTCCTTTTTCAGAGTTTCCAGACCGGGACCAGGCGTGTCCCCAAAGAATGGTTTTTTTTGAGAAATTCTTCTATATAAAAGTATGATCCAATTAGTAATAATTCGAGGGTTCATTTCTAATATCAAGATATCATCACCCGATGCTATCGACCAAATTCCTGTTTGAACTAAAAAATTTCTTCGCCAAAAGAAGTAATTTTTTACACGTTTTCTAAAATAAATAGAAACATCGCTTTTAACGGATTTTTCAAAATAGTAATCGCCACTGTATAATTCAAAGTAACTCTCAAGATTATTTTTTATAATCTTTTTCTGTAATCCGGGCTTACTGTTTGTAGTATTATTAATTTCTTCATTTTTTGATTTGAAGTCCAAATAGAGGGGTGGCCTGAGCAATTTACTTTTCCAATAAATTTTAAACAAACATAATGATTATTTCTGAAGGATTAATTCCTGTTATTTTTTTCAATTGCCATAAAATTGATCAAGAATGAAAATAATATAACTCCGGATTGTCTCGCTAAAATATTCTCTGTCAAAAAATTAAATCCATACAAGAAGATAATCCCTATCATGACATAATTTTTAGTTTGATATGCACTTCTCAAGTTATATAATAAGAAAAATATGAAGACCATCAGCCCTGCAATTCCAGTTTTTATCCAAATGTCAAGATATTGATTATGACTGTTATAGATTTTCTCCAATAATAATTCACTTTTTGAAGTATAACAGGAATTCAATATGTCTTGGGAATCACCCAAACCAACTCCTGTCAACCAATTATCCTTAATAATTTGATAAGAACATTTATAAATTTGGACTCTGTAGCTGTTCGAATAATTGGAATTTACATTTGAATAAGAAGCAGGATTAATTAATTCATTCATTCTTCTGTTAAAAATAAAAAGGGATAAGAAGGATAAGACGATTACAAATATTAGAATGAGGCTCTTTTTTGATTGGATTTCTTTTATTGCAAATAGGATGGTGAGTAACATTAAAGAAATAATAACACTTTTACTCGATAACATGATCAACAAGGAGAGATTCATTAAGATGCAAATAAAATAGATTATTTTACTGAGATAAGTTAATTCTCTTTTTTTTGAAAAGAAGATATTCACTATAAATAACAATGATATGGCCAGAAAAAGAGAGGCATAGATGGGATGTTGCCCGATAAACGGAACAGCTTCAACGATTATTCTATATTTATTGGTGTAAAAATCTTTATAATACTCAACCGAAGAATTTATTAGAATGGTAGTAATGATGATTATTGAAAAGAGGGAAGTAGAAAAAATAAATAATTTTATAAACTCTTCTTTTACTTTATCATCAATAGACTTTTTGGATAGAATTATATAGAAAATTAGAGGGATTATTAAAAGGGACAGTGTGGTTTCTAATTTGTTAAATGCCGCAATGAAATTAGAGGTAAATACTAGAGATAAGATATAAACAAAATATAGCGATGAGTTTATAACAAACCTTTTTAAATTTACTTTGTGTTCTTGGATGTGAAATAGGGAAACGATCAATAAAACAATAACTGGAAGCCCCTTTAAGGCATTCGGAATTAATGGGAATATAGCAAACAATAATATGGAATATTTTAAAAATGTTTTTTTAGCCGGCAGTATCATTTTTCAATTCTTATTTTAATTCTTTTACTGGATAGATGTAATATTAATATCAAAATCATAAAAACTATCATTATATCTGAATAGGGCATCCTAAAAAAAAGAAATCCAAAAGCAAAAGCTAAAAAATTAAAAAAACCGGTTTTAGCGCCAAACCTTACGAATAGATATTCGGTAAGCCATAAAATGAACGGTAAGATTATGATTCCAAAATAAGAGAAATTCATATACATTTCGCCTATGATAGTTGTTACAAGCGAGCTTGATTCAAAATAATTCCCCGTTATTGTTGTTATACTCAGAGGTTTATCTGGCCATATAGATCTTGGAATATAAAAAAATATTGTTTTGAGATAGGTTGATCCATATAATAATTCGTCATATTTATTAAATATATCATAAATAACATTTACATTGACAGATTCGGAAATATTTAAGATAAACGAAATCGGTTTGGGTGGATCTAACATAATTGCCCTGTCTAAACTTGCAAAAAATATTTGACGCGTTGGCATTCCATGTTCAAAAAGTGGTCCTCTGATATGTCTAAAAATAGACACAAAATAGCCTAAATAAAATCCCAATGGAATTAATAGCGGAAAGGCAAGAATAGTTTTTGCAGGATACTTTTTGAGTAGGTTCAAGGAAATTATAACGATGCTTAAAAAGAAATATATTCGATTTCCTGAAAATATCATGTCGAGAAAAGTAAAGGATAAAATGTAAAATAAGAAACGAAGCCAACTTATTTTATTTTTTTCTCGTAAATAGAAAAAGGATACTATTATCAATAATTTCGAAGCGTTCAGTACAAATCCTGTTAACACAGCGAGCGATCCAGATCCTTCAAAAAAATTATTTCTGTTATCGTACCAATTGCCACCTTTTAATAATCCGGATCCGATCAAAATGATAATAAAAGTCGTTAAATAAATAGCCAGATATAGTTTTATTTTCGGTCTAAAATTTTTTTCCCTCTCAATTTTTGTTGGCTGGAATAAGTTAAAATATAAGTAAATAATTAGCGATAACAGATAGGCGATCAACAAGAGAGAAGATTTAATGTTGGATTCTAAACTGATATCGGTAAGCCTCGTACCTCCAAAATCACTTTTACTCAGTTCTATATTACCTGTAAAAATCAATATACTTAGAGGTATAAAAATGAGGTATAATACTCCAAACGCAATTCCTAATTTAAAACTGAGTCCCTGTGTAAAAATTTTATAGGTAAAAAACCAGAGTATAATTACAAACTCAAGAAGAAACAATATGCTAACTAAATAAATCAATATCTAAAAATTAAATACTTTCTCCATCTATAGGACAAAAATCAGATGTACAAAATAACTAATATTTTCAACTAAATGGAACATTAGTATTAATTTCATACCGTTTATTAAATAAACCTATTCACCATTAAAAAAGTAATTAGTCAAATTTTTAATACTATAAAAATTCAGGAATTTCCATATTCAATGGAATATTTTCTAAAATAGAACCCTCCTAAAAATAGTAATAAAAACTCTGTGCTAACAAAGGTATACGTTGTGCCAAAAATGCCAAATTGTGGTACGAGAATCAAACTTAAAACTAAACTAAAAATTCCGGCTGATACCAAAATTAACATTCTTGTCTTATATTTTTTAACCGAAGGGAAAAATAATGTATTGTACAGCATACTTAAGGCGGAAAATATGGAAATTACACTTAGTATTTTAAATATACTTGCATTATTAGTAATTAAGGCATCATTATAGATAATGGATAGAAAGGTTTTACCAAATAATACTATTGAAAGGGTTATTAGAACACCGATCACAAAGACTATTGGACTTAAACTTTTAATGACTTTAATTTTCTTATTATCAGTTTGCTTTGTCATCCATGGATACAATGCCTGATAGAGTGGAGTAAAAATATTTTTAATTGCCAAGATCAATTTTTCCATACTGGAATAGACTCCTACAATGGTGTTTCCTGTAAAAATTCCTAAAATAAAAACATTGCCGTAAGTGTATAACATTGTTGCAAAATTGGAGACAAACAAACTAGAGCTTTCAAATAATAATTGTTTTATTAGTTTGAAACTAGGAACTTTAAACTGAATATATTTAAAACTAAGAAATAGTCCTAAAGTACCTGCGACAATAAATCCCAATGAATTAAAAACGGGCACTAGAATATATTCGGACTCTACTTTTACCACAACAAAAACCAGAACTGTGAAAATAACTTTGGCGAAAATATTGATTAGCGCAACAATCTTCATTTTTTCAATTCCTTGAAAGAACCAAACCGGGAACAGCGCTTGTCCAATTACGACACCAAAACTTAAAAAATAGACATCGGCGTCAGCACTAAATCTTGTAAATACTTTGACAATAATGATCAAAATAAAAAAAGCCAAACAGATCAGACCCGCTTTTATAATCATTATTGCTGAAAATATTTTAGAAAGTTTTTCTCTCTCATTTCTGGCAACTGATACTTCCCGGGTACCACTTAGGCTAAAACCAAAATCCACAAATACCGTTAAAATAGTTGCTAATGCTTGTGCAAACATTATTAAACCAAACTTTTCAGCTCCTAATACCCTAACTAAATAGGGCAGGATCAATAATGGCAATATATAATTTGCTACCTGTAGGATAGACAACGAAAAATAATTTGTCGCTATAATTTTGTGATCATCTTTAATTGATTGATTGAAAATTTTATTTAAAAATTTCATTCTTAAATTCTATTCATTATTGTATCAAACCACTTCAATTATTCCACTTATTTAATAAAAACAGTATATCTCTTTCAAATTTTCCTTCTTAAGCTAAACTATTGAATAATTTAAATGAAAAAAATAATCAAATTTATGTATAAATACTTATTCCCTTATATAAAAAGAGGTGTCACAACGGTATAAGAAAGATAAAATATTCTCTTGCTAGTTAAACAACCTTTTTATAATTGTTCAAATAGCTGTTCAATTGTAATAGAAGTATTGCTAGCAACATCAGACCTCCAAATAATAGCCCAATTTGAAAATATTTTTTATTTATAATTTTTTTATCTAAAACTCCCATTTCTCCAAAATCAGAAACGAAGTTTAAAATATTTTCACTATTCAATATTTCACTATTTAACTGTTCAATTTGATTTAGGATTTGATCCGAAGTTTTAAATAGTTCAAGATCATTTTTGTTATTGTCAAATTGCTTCTGAGAGATTTCGAGTGTAGTGGAGGCACCTTGTTTTTCTGCTTCTTTTAACGCCACAACTTTATATAAGGAGCGCAACGAATCTATTTGTACTAAGTTTTTTTGTAATATGAATAATTTTTGATTTAATTCAATGGATTTTATATCTCTACGATTTTTAAAATACTCATTTTCAACCATTTTTTTTATTCCTGTAGATACTTTTCTAAAAACGGTTTTTAACCTGGATTTTACTTTTACCTCATGATAATGATAATCATATTCATTGATACGCTTTCTAAAATCCTCTACCTTGATTCCCCTGGTAAAAACACTATCTGTAGTCATTATATATTCGTCATACAATTTATATAGATTTCTTTTTGGTTGGTATGCCTCTATCTCAAAACTTGTTAATTGTGAAGCTTCGAGTGGAGTTATTTCTAAGGCCTCAGCCAAAGTAATCGTATCTTTTTTCTTAACCAGATCCTCTAAATAATTTATCTGTTTATAGAGCTGTACCCCACTTCCATAATTCGTCTTTAAAATTAGTTCAGAATGATATTTCGGAGGCTCGGTTTTATCTAAAAATAAGCCAATAATCGCACCAATAATTATTGCCAATCCTATCTTAATTGCATTTTTCTTTGCAAAGAATAATAGAGTAATAACCAGGTGAAAAAGAATTGTAAAAAACTTGCCAATAGCGTTAAATAAATTTATAAACCCTTTGCCAATAATTTTGAACAGACTTCCTAGATCAATTTCTTCTTCTTGTGATGGATTGGTTTTTGTCATGCTGTTTAAGTATTTAGTTAGACAAATATAATATAATGGTCTTTAATATTTCAATTTAGAATATCTGCTCTAATATCTTTTCAGTTATTATGTAGGTTGGTCTAACTCCGGTAGTCCCTAATCCTCCGGAGGCCAGGGTACTTCCTGTTTCTAAAGGATTATCAGACGCGTAATAGGCATACCGCACTTTTACTTTTTTGCTAATATTCCCTCTTATTTTGGAGGCAGCCTGAATTGCCTTTTGATAATGTGCTCCTTCCATTTCCAAACCGATCACTTGCCATGTAGAATTGTGAAAAAATTCTAAAATGTCTCTATTCTGCAGGGATGTTCCAAGAACAGTAACCATAGAGCCTTTATAAACCTTTATTTCGGAATCTTTAAAATCATTAACACTCAATCTATTTTTAAAAGGATAATTATCAGCTGTACCTTCAAATAAGTGAGCAGTAGGAATCATAATATCCCCTTTCCCACCTTTCAATATTCCGGCCTTGCCCATAATGGAAACAGAGACAACATTCATATGATATTTTTTACCATCTGAAAATAAGGGTTTTAACAATTCATCCATGGTTTCATAAGCTTGTTCACCAAAAGCGTAATCCATGACAATAAGAACTGGTTTATGCTCACCTACTTGTGATAAATGATAGTTTGTTTTTGAGAAATCAATCTTTTCTGTATCAATGATCTGTACATCTATATTGGTTCCTGAGGCATCCTTAATAAAACTTAGTCCCATTGTTGCTGCTCCCTTCTTAACTTTTTTTCGCAAATTATCATTGACAGATCTGCTCAATATTTCAAAAAGTTCGATATCCTTATGCTCTTTTGATTCCTTAGACAAAAATAACGGTGCATAAATTGAATTCATCACGCTATGCATATTGGCGCTAATGATATGAATAGGTCTCTCCAGCAACCCCTTTTCTTTTAGTGTATTTTTGATATTTGTTGCCCAAATTTCACCATAAATATGATGTCCAATCCTTTCGCTAAGCAAAGGGCTAAACGTAATTACCTGCTTTTTGTCTTCAAGTATTTCGTTCAATCCTAATTTCCCCATCCAATATATAATATTGAAGAATCTATTGGGTTGCGATTTTGTTGCAAAGTTATTATCCGCATTCTGTATTTCTTCAAAGCTCCTCCCTAGGATACTGGATAAATGAGAGTATAATACCTCTCGATCTCTATTACCTATCTCATTTTTATTTATTACAAGCTCTTCCAAAATAGACCATTCTCTGGTAATCTCATCACTTTCATCAATGGATATTTTTTTGGCAATTTTGTTTGATTCAATAAACATAAAGGTCAGATGAGTAAGAATATCATAAATATCAGACCTTCCTCTGGTAATTTCAATGTTCATTTGATCTTTATCTATTCGATAACAATTTCTACGCCTTTTTGCTGGAATAATTACATTAAAATGGGATTTTAAGTAGCCTTCATCTGCAGTTAAATTAATGTATCTACATTCTTCAATCCCATCCGGAAGTCTGTCGATGATATAGAGAAGACCTTCTAATTCTGTTTTTTCCTCGGCAATCGATCCGTAAATTTCAGGCTGAAGGGTCAATAAAGCATTTTTTAAAGTTTTCCCTGAGATTCCCATGGGTTTGTAGAAGCCTCGATTAAATAAATGACGCATTGTAACATATAAGCGTTCAATAGCGTTTGTTGAAGTTTGTGATCTGGTTCTTCTAATCATTCGTATTGCTCAGTATATCATGATATTTATTATCATCGTTTAAAATTTTGATTGCTTCTAAAATGGACCTATTAAATACAATATGGTTTTGGTATTCTCCTTTTTTAAAGAAATATCTGGTGAGTATCTCATCGGATATGTTTTCTTTAATTTCTTCTTTATTTTGATCAAGAGCCTTTATTTTTTTATTCTGTAACTCTAAAATTAAATTAGCATATGCCGCATTATTGTCATTGGTTAATTTTTCATATTTGGCAGTAATGAAAGCAGATTCAAATTTCTTTTCGCTGCGTGTTTTGAAAGTCGATTTGGAATCTTTTAAGTAAGTAGTAAATTCATTATAATTTGAATCATCGAAAACGAAATTTTCCGGTTTTTCAATGCTTTTATTTTTATAATAATAATCTGTAGCGAAATTAAATATAGCATCCGACTTTAATAAGGCCTTAGTGGCTTCACTCATTGATGCTTTTGATATTATTACATCAGGCTCTATACCACCTCCATCAAACACAATTCTTCCGTTTCTTGTTTTAAATGCATTTCTTTCCTTGTCGGAAAACTTAGGGATTTCGTCCCCATCTCTGTTGGTATAATCTAATTCTTGGATATTTCTTCCACTTGGCGTATAGTATTTTGATATGGTTAGTTTGAACTTAGTGCCATAACTTAAATTTCTGTATCGTTGCACTAGACCTTTACCGAAGGACCTTTGCCCAATGATCACAGCTCTATCAAGATCTTGTAGTGATCCGGCAACAATCTCAGCCGCAGAAGCAGAACTCTTATCGATTAGTACAACTAAAGGAATTTCCAGATCCAATGGTTCGTTTTTGGTTTTATATGTTTCGCTCCATTTTTTTAATTTGGCCTTGGTACTTACTACTAACTCATCCTTGGCTACAAAAAAATTGGTTATGGAAACGGCCTCATTTAAAAGACCACCTGGATTTCCTCTTAGGTCTAAAATTAATTTTTTAAGTCCGAGAGATTTTAGATCAACAATGGCATTTTTAACCGATTCAGATGCCTTATTGTTAAATTTTGTGAATGCTATATAACCAATTTCCTCATTTATCATTTGATAATGTGGAACAGGATTAACAATTATTTTTTCTCTTTTGATGCTAAAGTTTAAAATTTCATCTTGTCGTTTTATGAGAAGGTCTACCGTACTATCTATGGCACCCTTTAAAAGTGCTGAGACCTCATTATTTTCGTAGTCCTCGACTAAAATGTCGTCAATTTTGACAATCTGATCACCAATTTTTAATCCCGCCTTATCAGCAGAAAAACCTTCATAAATTTCAACCAATAATAATTTTTGATTATAAAATTTAGATTGGGCACCTATACCACTGTATTCGCCTAAAGAATTGATTTTCACTTCCTCCACTCCTTGCTCGTCGTAGAACCTAGTATAAGGATCTAGATCATTTAGCATATTCTTTATAGCTGTATCTGTCAATTTCGCTGGATTGATTTCATCGATATAATACATATTGAGTTCCTTGAACAAGGTTGTATATATTTCAATTTGTTTCGCTACTTCAAAAAAATCCGTTTTAAACGAGAGCAAGAGCACAATTGATAAAATCAACGTACTTATTATTCCAGCTTTTTTCAATTTTCGCATAGTTTCAAAAATTTATGTAATAGGGTAATCATTTTCTCTTCCAGTAAATTATATTTCATTTCTTTTTTACCTAAGTATATAAACATGAATATATGTTTTTTAGTATGCTCAGACTGGTAAATTAAGAACTTATTTTTTCGATAAACTTCTCTTAACAGTCGTTTTATTTTATTCCGATCAATAGCTTTTTTAAAATTTCTTTTAGCAACAGAAACACCTGCCTGCACTTTATAAGGGCCATCGTGCTCTGTTTCTAAATAGACCAATTTAACAGGAAAGACACTTAAAGATTTCCCTTCATTAAACAGCTGAGTGATTAATTTTTTCTTTTTTAATCTCTCCTCTTTGTTATATGTTTGTTGCATTTTTACAAAAGTAAGGATTTAAAAGTATTAATTTTTAAATTTAAATACGCTGTTTTTATCAATTCAATAATTGTAGATTTGTTTGACAGATTTATTTTATATCATTATGATTCATGATTTATTTCAGGCACCGGATTATTATTTATTAGACGATCTTTTAAGTGAAGAACATAAATTGGTTCGGGATGCTGCCAGAGAATGGGTAAAAAAAGAGGTGTCACCAATTATTGAGGATGCAGCTCAAGAGGCTAAATTTCCAAATCAATTATTAAATGGTTTGGCTGAAATTGGAGCCTTTGGGCCCTATATACCTGAAGAGTATGGAGGAGCAGGGTTGGACCAAATTTCTTATGGTTTGATTATGCAGGAAATTGAAAGGGGTGATTCGGGTGTCAGATCAACAGCGTCGGTTCAATCTTCATTGGTGATGTACCCAATTTGGAAATATGGAAGCGAAGAACAAAAGCAAAAGTATCTACCAAAATTAGCTTCAGGAGAATTAATAGGTTGTTTCGGTTTAACAGAACCAAATCACGGTTCAAATCCAAGCGGAATGGAAACAAAATTCAAAGAGTTGGACGATCACTATTTATTGAACGGTGCTAAACTATGGATCTCAAATGCTCCTTTCGCAGATATTGCAATTGTATGGGCAAAAGATGAAGGAGGTAGAATTCATGGACTAATTGTTGAACGTGGTATGGAAGGATTTACTACGCCGGAAACTCAACATAAATGGTCACTTAGGGCTTCTGCGACAGGGGAACTTATTTTTGACAATGTAAAAGTGCCTAAGCAAAACATATTAAAAGGTAAAAGTGGACTTGCTGCTCCTTTAGGATGCTTGGATTCTGCACGATTTGGAATAGCATGGGGCGCAATTGGTGCAGCAATGGATTGCTATGATACCGCCTTGCGATATGCGAAAGAAAGAATTCAGTTCGACAAACCTATCGCTTCTTTTCAGTTGCAACAAAAAAAGTTGGCGGAAATGATCACCGAAATTACCAAGGCACAACTTTTGACTTGGCGTTTGGGCGTTTTACGAAATGAAGATCGAGCTACGAGCGCACAAATATCTATGGCAAAAAGGAATAATGTAGAAATGGCATTGAAAATTGCTCGTGAATCGAGACAGATACTTGGTGCAATGGGGATCACAGGTGATTATTCCATCATGCGGCATATGATGAACTTAGAATCTGTAATTACCTACGAAGGCACCCATGACATTCATTTATTAATTACGGGTATGGATATTACGGGGATAGCAGCTTTTAAGTAGGATAATTTGATTAAATCCGAAGCTATTTTTAATTTCGTAATGTTAACATCTCTAGTGTTGATTGATTAAAATAAAAATGGACGCAAAAATTAATTTAAAACACATTCTATTTATAGATATTGAGACGGTTCCTGAAAAGTCATCATTTTCAGAAGTAGACAATTTTAGGCAAAATTTATTTGCTGAAAAAACCAAATACCAACGTAAGGATGAGTTTAGTCCGGAAGAATTTTATGACCGAGCCGGAATATGGGCGGAGTTTGGTAAAATTATATGTATTTCCGTTGGGTTTTTTAATAATTTTGATAAGGACAGAACTTTTCGATTAAAATCTTTTTATGGTACCGACGAGATAAAAATATTAAATGATTTCAAAAGTTTATTGGAAGGACATTTCAGCGAAAAACATCATTTATTATGTGCCCACAATGGAAAGGAATTTGATTTTCCCTACTTAGCCAGAAGAATGATAATAAACAGTATTGCCATACCTGAAAAGTTGAACTTATTTGGCAAAAAACCTTGGGAAGTAGCACATTTAGATACTTTAGAAATGTGGAAGTTTGGAGATTATAAGCATTATACATCATTAAATTTACTCACAAATATTTTGGGTATTGAGTCCCCTAAGGGGGATATTGATGGAAGTCAGGTCTCTAAGGTATATTATGAAGATAATGATTTAGAGAGAATTGCGAAATACTGCGAAAAGGATACACTTGCTGTTGCACAAGTCTTATTAAGGTTTATGAATTTAGAATTATTGGAAGAGGAGCAGTTAATTAGAGTTCCTTAGATTGATATCTATGTCTAAAATAATCCAGAATTTAAAAATAAGAAATTTGAAGGGAATAGACAGGTCCCTCCTTTGGAGCTGATCTGTCAATCGCTATTATTATTTCCAAAAACAAATCTACCCTTCCATTTTCATGGAGAGCTCTAACCAGCGTTCTTCTTTTTGTTCCAGATTGGAGATAATTTGTTCTAATTGAACAGAGGTTTCATTAATTTTCTCAGGAGCCAGACTACCGCTGGAAAATAGGCTTTCGATATTAGATCTTTTCTTTTCCAAATTGGAAATTTCTTTTTCTAATTTCCCGAATTCACGTCTTTCCTGATGCGAGAGGCCATCATTATTCAGATTAGATTTTCGGGTATCTTCTTTTTTGTTTCTTATTGTATTCGGGGATGGCTTTGAACCTTCATAGATTCGGTAATCGGTATAATTACCTGGGAACCCTTTTACAACACCGTCACCCTCAAAAATCAATAATTGATCTAATATTTTATCCATAAAATACCTGTCATGAGAAACTACCAGAAGATTACCGGGATAATCCAATAAGAAATTTTCGAGTACGTTCAGAGTAATGATATCTAAATCATTTGTTGGTTCATCCAAAATTAAAAAATTGGGATTCTGAATTAAAACGGTGCACAAAAACAGTCTTTTTAATTCACCACCGGAAAGTTTTTCAACAAAATCATATTGTTTTTTACGATCGAACAAAAACCGCTCTAAAAGTTGACCTGCCGTAATTTTTCGTCCTTTGGTCAGTGGTATATATTCGCCAAACTCTTTAATTACTTCTATAATTTTTTGACCTTCCTTAATTTGGATACCACTTTGCGTATAATATCCAAATTTTACCGTTTCACCAATCACTACCTTACCGGAATCTACCTTCACCGAACCAGTAAGAATATTTAAAAAAGTGGATTTACCGGTTCCGTTTTTTCCAATAATTCCAATTCGTTCTCCACGTTTAAAAACGTAATTATAATCATTTAAGAGTTTAATGTCGTCATACGATTTGTATATATGATGCAATTCCACAATTTTACTTCCCAGACGTTCCATATTAATTTCTAACTGAACTTGATGATCATTTCTACGTCTATGCGCCCTTTCTTTTATGTCATGGAAGTCCTCAATTCTAGATTTTGATTTTGTGGTTCTAGCTTTGGGTTGTCGTCTCATCCAGGCTAGTTCTTTTGTATAAAGATTCTTAGCTTTAGTAACGGCTAATTTTTCCAAGGCGATACGTTCTTCCTTTTTCTGCAAAAAATAAGAGTAGTTTCCACTATATCTATACAGTTTCCCATGATCTAATTCTATGATCTCGGTACAAACTCTTTCTAAAAAGTACCTGTCATGCGTTACCATGAAAAGAGTAATTTTTTCTGTTATTAGGAATTTTTCTAACCATTCAATCATTTCAAGGTCTAAATGATTGGTCGGTTCGTCTAAAATTAAAAGATCAGGTTTATCAATCAACACAGTGGCTAATGATAATCTTTTTTTTTGTCCACCGGAGAGCATTGCTACTTTTTTATCCAGTTCCTGTAGATTGAGCTTAAACAGAATTTGTTTGTACTGGGTTTCAAAATCCCATGCATTGTGTTGATCCATAAGATCAAACGCTTTTTGATAGGCATCTTGGTATTCAGGATTTTTTAGAGCATTTTCATATTGTTCGATTATCTGAAGTGTTTCGTTATCAGAATTAAAAATAGTTTGTTCTACGGTAAGATTTTCATCCAAGGAATCTAATTGCGACAAATAAGCTAATTTAAGACCTTTCCTTAAGACTATTTGCCCTGAATCTGGTGAATCAACCTCTGCTATAATATTTAAAATAGTGGTTTTTCCTGTTCCATTTTTAGCAACAAAGGCTATCTTTTGATCTTTATTGATGCCAAAAGAGATGTTTTCGAACAACATCTTATCACCATATGATTTTGAAATATTTTCAACGGATAAGTAATTCACAAGTTTTTTTTTGCAAAGTAAATTAAAAAATACATAATCCACCTTAACTAATTATGTTAATAAAATGGTATGAATACAAAAAAAAGGTCATAGTGAAACTACGACCTCTAAATTAGTTAAATACCATAAATTTATGGTAATCTCAAAATTAATCTAACTCTTTTTATGATAATCACAAGGTACGAATTATTTTTAATTTAACACCATGATTTTTTTACTGATATTAGCGATAATGTATAACTATTTTTAAAAAAGGGTTTAAATATTATCCAAACATAAAAAAATAAATTATCCCTTAAATTCACTTTTGAATTCTTTTTGGTAAGCACTCCATTCTTCCTGGGTAGTAATACTTTCATGGCTGTTATTCAAAAATAGTTTCAAGTACAACTCTAACTGTTGTGGTGTTTTATAGCCGGGTAATGGAACTAAAATATTTCCACTTTCATTGAAAAATACAATAGTAGGGTATGCATTAATTTGTAGAGCTTCTGTTAGCTGATGTTGAGAATTTCTACTATTTGCTCTTGAATCATTATAGTTCGGATTTACAAAAGTTTCATCTTTATATTTAATGCTCTCATTACCTTCGGCATTAAACTTTACAGCATAATAATTTTCATTGACGTATTTCACTACATCAGCATTGCGAAAGGTCTTTTTATCTAACAACTTACACGGTCCACACCAGTTAGTGTACGCATCCATCATAATTTTTTTTGGATTTTTCATCTGTTCAGCAAGTGCTTCATTCATACTCATCCAGTTGATTTCTTTATCTTGAGCATTTGAGAAAAAAGGGTAACTTATAAATACAATAATTATTAATATATTTTTCATGTCTTTTTTTTATTAACTATTCCGTGTCAAATTTTGCTTTATAGTAGTATATTAAACGTCGAAATTACAAAATCTCATGTTAAAATTTATTTAACGGGTTTTTTGTGTAACTAAGTATACATTGGGTTAAAACTCCATGAGACAAAAAATTATTTTACGCCATGCATTAATTTTTTCACAAAAGGACTTGCAAACACAGCAATAATACCCATACTAATGGGAACAAAAGTGAAGATCAAGAAGAAGGTACTCAAATCATATTTCTCAGTTATCTGATCTATCATACCACCTAAATATCCGGCAGATTTATTAGCTATTGCAATTGCTAAATACCAAACTCCAAACATAAAAGCAATCATTTTGGCGGGCACTAATTTACTTATATAAGATAAGGATACCGGTGCCATGCTCAATTCACCCATAGTATGTAAAAAATATGCAATTATTAACCAAACCATGCTTACCGATGCTGTTTTTGCACCCTGCGGAATTGTACTTGAACCATAAGCCAGAGCTAAAAATCCGAAACCCAAAAGAATTAAAGCAATACCGTATTTAACAGCTGCACTAGGATTAAATTTACTCTCCCATATTTTTGAAAATAAAGGAGCGAAAACAATAATAAACAATGAATTTAATATTCCAAACCACGAGGCCGGAACTTCAATTTCGTTATCAATTTTACGTATCACCGTTGTTTTAATTTTGTCCTTGATCTTGTTTAAATTATCTTCAGTAATATATTTATAGGTTCCTCTTTTATCTGAATCAAATATATAAATTGAAGCCCCGTCATTTAAATCATCTGCAGTGCGAATAGATAACGTTTGAAGAACAATTTTGTCAGTATCAGAAATAGAAGTTTTTTCCGTAATCGTATTATAAGTTAATTTTTGCTCACCGGTTTCAGTGTCGGTTTTAATAGTTTCAATTGCGCTATATTGAACTTCATAAGATTTTGTATTTAAATTATTTGAAATCATCCAGAGAACGATAACCCATATTATGGCAAAACTTATTCCTAAAAAAATATTCGATAAAGCATATTTACCAAAAGTCTGCTTAAATAACAAAAACAATACCCAGGTAATAATAGCAATAGGTACGACGGTGATAATAATATTTATTATATTAAAAATAAGGGCCGTATTGCCGGTTAATACTCTCTGGGTATAATCTTTAGCAAAAATTGTCATGGAACCACCCGCCTGTTCAAATGAACCCCAAAAGAACACTACAAAAAAAGCAAATATCATTATTGCAAACATTCGGTTTCTCACAATTTTTCTATAACGAAGAACCCTTGAAATCAAAATAAATACAAATAAAAACAGGGCTAAAACAATTACAATATTGGCTCCTTCCCAGCTGCCAACCTCAAAGTTAAAAAAGGTATTTCCTGTTATTTTTGAGTAGGGATCGTTAATAATCCAGGAAACTCCTAAAATGGCCGCAATAGCTATAAGAACGCTATCTAAAGTTGTAAAAGGTTGCAAATCACTAGTATCCTCCTTTAACTCTTCTTTTTGTTGTATTTTTTCTTCTTTTGTTGGAGCATCTCCTAAATTGCCAAAAATTCCTTTCGCAAAATTAAATTGCAACATCCCTAAGAACATAAAAACTCCTGCAAGACCAAATCCATATCCCCAACCCGCCATTTCACCGACATAACCAACCAGTAAAATTCCTAAAAAGGCACCAGAATTTACTCCCATATAAAAAATGGTGTAAGCACCATCTTTCTTTTCAGGATGACCTTCATACATCTTTGAGATCATGGAGGTCATATTGGGTTTAAAAAAACCATTTCCTAAAATTAACAGGCCCAAACCAACATATAAAAATGATCTTAAAAAACTGGATGGTTCCATCCCAAAAACAGCTGTCGCAATATCTTCTGTAGCCATCGCGGCGTGCCCTAATGTCATTAAAATAGCCCCGATGATCACAGCCATTCTTGAACCTATATATTTATCTGCTATTCTTCCCCCTAATATCGGAGTTAAATAAACAAAAGCAGTATAGGTGCCATACAAAGCTAAAGCCGTACTTCTTGGCCAATCCCATCCACCTAATCCAAGTGCGCTAACAAGAAAAAGGACTAAAATAGCACGCATTCCATAGTAAGAAAAGCGTTCCCACATTTCGGTAAAAAAAAGCACAAAGAGCGCAGCAGGGTGGCCTAAAACTTTGGATTTAAAAAATTGATCACTATTTGTGGTATTCATATGTTCTATAATTAAATTTCCTTAAGGATTATAAGTTTTAAAAATTGGAATTTTCTTTGTTCCCTTTTTCCTTTATCATGTATTCATAATCTTCCGCTCCATGAGTGAGCACATGTATTTTTTTGTTAAATGCCAGAGCTAACAATCCGAACAAGATACAAAAGACAGCAATACCTGTAAAGATTGAAAATTCACCATAATGAGAAGCAGATTCACCCAGCAAACCGGCTAATTTATTTCCAATACCGGTCATGGCAAAATAAATTCCCATCATTACAGAAGCGTATTTTAGCGGTGCTAATTTAGTGATAAAAGATAAGGCAACTGGTGATAAGCTCAATTCTCCAAAAGTGTGAAATAAATAGGCCAATACCAGCCAATACATGGCAGAAGAACCTTGACTTTCATATTGAGCTGCCGCTGCCGACATAAATAGGAAACCGGTACCCATAATGATCAGGCCGATAAGCATCTTAAAAATAGATGAAGCATTTTTGCCTTCTAGTTTACGAATAGCCCAAAATCTGGCAACAGCAGTACCAAAAACAATTATAAAAAATGCGACTAAGGATTGAAACCATGAAGCTGGAATTTCCATTCCCATAAATTCCCTGTTGGTTTTTTCTAAAGCATAAAGATTCAATAATCCACCTGCTTGTTCAAATGCACCCCAAAAAACAATAACCAATAAAAAGGAAATAAAAAGAACAATGATCCTGTCTTTTTCAATTTTGGTTAAGGGCTTATGGAAGTCTTCTTTATGATTAATTGATTTGGAATCTCCTAAGAAATTTCCAACATCCTTTAAATAGGGTTGGCCAAAATAATAAACCATCATTCCTAATGACATTCCAATTCCGGCTAAGCCAAATCCATAATGCCAACCAATTTTTTCACCCACATATCCAACGATCAAACTCGATAAGAACGCTCCAATATTAATACCTATATAAAATATGGTAAACCCCTTATCTCTACGGATATCCCCTGTTTTGTAAAGACCTCCTACCATAGTTGAAATATTTGGCTTTAACATACCAACACCTGTAATGATTAAAACCAAACCGGAGTAAAATGCCCACATTTGCTGATAAGCAAGAATAGCATGACCAACAATTAACACAAGGCCGCCAATGAGAACAGATTTCTTTTGCCCTATGAATTTATCAGCAATATAACCTCCTGGAATTGACATTAGATAAACTAACATAGTGTACCAACCGTATAGTTCCAATGCTTCCATATTAGTCCATCCAAGCCCGCTGTTTGCATCCGTAGTTTTGGTTACGAGGTATAATGTTAAAATGGCACGCATTCCGTAATAAGAAAAACGTTCCCACATTTCTGTAAGGAATAGTACATATAAACCCGTAGGTTGACCTAAAATTTGAGATTTGAAATAAGGATCCTTTACGGTAGTATGCATAGATGTTCAAATTTATAATAACCCTATCGTGTTATAAAAGAAGGTCTGAAAAGTATAATAATCAATTATATCATGACCTTAGCTCTTGCTTCTCCTGGGGTCTTACAACCAATCTATCATAAATAACTAAGGCTAAAATAGTTACAACGCCAATCCCTACAATAACATACCATATTTTATTGGGCTGATAGGTATTCCAAATCATTTGGGTCATTTCATTTTGGGTCATATTTAACTTTTCCGATGCCAAAGAAAAATAATCGTTTTTAGTAAATACATTAGATATTTCAGGCATATCTATGGTTCTGTTTTTCATTTCGGTTTGTAATAAACTGAGTTTGTCAGACCAGGAATCGTATAAGTTTCCCGAAATAAAGGTTGTGAAAAAATTACCTAGGGCTACTGGTAAAAAGTAGGTACCTTGGTATAATGCTTCTTTCCCTTTGGGAGAAATTATTGCTATAAACGATGAAAAAGTTGGGTTCGTCATCATTTCGCCAATAGCAAAAATCACAATACCTAAAATAGTATAAAGTCCATTGCCTGTATAAAAAGTTATCCCAATACCAATTGCAGCCACAATAAATCCCGTGATCATGGCACTAACATGGCGCATTTTCATCACAAAATAGGAAATCAATAATTGAAATAATACAATAGCTCCTGCATCAATATTAATTAACCATTCTGGATTTACCGAATCACCACCACCACTCATCGTTTTAGCTAACCATGGCCAAACACTGGCAATTTTATCATGTAAATCACTAGTATTTACCCAATCTTCAATAAAGGTTGGTAATGTATAGAATAACTGATTGAACATGGTCCAGAAACCTACCATGATAACTAATAGTACAGTCAATCTGATATCCATTATAGCTTCCCATATTTTTTTAAAGGAATTTGTTATTGCTTCTCTAAAAGATTCTTTCTTTTCAACTCTATATGGCTCTTTAAAAAAGAAGATCACAATCAATAAATTAATAAAAATAACCACAGCGGCCTGGATAAAAACTAATTTCCAACCAAATTGGGTTCTTAGCGTAGAGGAAAAAGCCGGCCCGATAAATCCACCGATATTTACTGTCATATAAAAAATTCCAAAGCCAAGCGTAGAATTTGATTCATCGGTAGATTTAGTAATTATAGCAGAAGCCACGGGTTTAAAAATTGCAGCACCCACGGCAACATACAAAAACACTAAAAAAACATTGGTGTATGTAGTCACTTCACCCATAAAATAATATCCGGTAATTAGCATTACATAGGCTATTATTAAAGATAATTTATAACCAATTTTATCTGCTATTACTCCGGTGAAAAGTGGTAATAAGTATAAAATTGCAGTTACAATTCCCATTATTTGGCCTTTTTCAGTATGGGTAAAACCCAGGGCACCTTCATCGGTTGAACCTGTAAGATAAAGTGCCAAAACCGCAAATAAGCCATACCATGCCCAACGTTCAAAAAGTTCCATGGAACTTGCAATCCAAAAGCTCCTGGGGTAAGATGTAATAATTTGACCAAATGATTTTTTTTCTGTACTCATATGTGTTGTTTTTAACAAAATAAACCCTGTCAAAAAAATTTAACAGGGTTTCTTGCTTATTTATTTAATATATTCATTTTTAGTGGATGCCTTTCATTGCTTTGTTCAGAAAGGGAGACAGTATCAGTAAACAGACGCCTGATCCCAACATTAACATAGTAATAAACGGGTATAATTCAAAATCATATTTATGTAAAATACTCTCCATCATTCCTGCTAAATAATTACCTGCGGCAAAACTTGCCATCCATAATCCCATTACTACAGAAACCAATTTTCGAGGAGCTAATTTGGTAATCATTGAGAGTCCGATGGGTGAAAGCATTAACTCTCCTAAGGTTAAAACGGTATATACAACTACTAACCATAAAGGAGAAACTAAGTTACCTCCATCAGCTGCGTTACTAGCCTGTGCCATTATCCAGAATGCCACCGCACCCAGAAATAAGCCAATAGCAAATTTAATAGGCGTTCTCGGATTGAATTTCATAGCGTCTAATTTTAACCACATAATGGAAAATATTGGCGCAAAAATTAAAATTGCTATTGGATTAATATTTTGAAACCATGTTGCCGGCATATCCCAACCAAAAATTAGTCTATTCGTATTTTCTTTTGCAAATAAATTCATGGTTCCACCGGCTTGTTCAAATCCTGCCCAGAAAGCAACATTAAAGAAAGCCAATATTAAAATAACAATCATTCTGCTCCATTCGGCCGAACCACTTGTTCCTTGATAAATTACATACCCCAGTCCAAGAACACCAGCTATGAAACCAATGTAGGAAATAATACTTGCTACGTTATCGGGTAGCAACCCCCAAACATAAACAATTGCAAAGGTTGAAATCACTAATCCTATGGCATAAGTTATAATGTCACGCCAATCTTTTTCATCTAAAACCAATTTATTTTCAGGTGTATTTGGCGGCAATCCTTTATCTTCTAAAGTAGCCTCTCGAGTTTTCATCCATAAAACACCTATGAGCATACCAATACCAGCAGCCAAATATCCGTAACCCCATTGAACATTTTCACCTAAAGCTCCTGCAATAAAAGGTCCTAATATAGCTCCAAGGTTAATTCCCATATAGAAAATATTGAATGCAGAATCTTTTCTAGGATCATTATCATCATAGAAATCTCCTACGATAGTTGAGATATTTGGTTTAAAGAACCCATTACCAATGATCAAAACACCTAAACCAAAATTAAAGATAAAAAGACGTGTAACAGGATCTAAAGAATGTGCTAAAAAGCCACTGGAAGCAAGTAAAAACTGACCTACGGCCATTACCAATCCTCCAATATAGACAGTCTTTCGTTTACCGAGTAATTTATCAGCTACCCAACCACCAAGTATGGGTGTCAAATAGACCAATCCAGTAAAAATGGCATACATTGTAAGTGATTCTTCTCGACTTAAACCGAATCCTCCGTTTACTAATTCAGCGGTAAGATATAAAGTCAGTAAAGCGCGCATTCCATAGTAACTAAATCGTTCCCACATTTCTGTTGCGAACAGTGTATAGAGTGCTTTAGGATGCGATGTTTTTGTAGTCATATTATTTTAATTTTTAAAAATTACGATGATAAAAATAATTAAATTTTTGAAACATTAAATTAAAAATATTTTCAATTAATTTTTGATTTGAATTTCATCATCCATGGACTTTCCAATAGAATTGTCCATAAAATTAGTCATTTTATTATAAAGATGTAATCGTGTATTATTTCCTTTGTCAATGCCATGTGCCTTATCGGGATAGACAAAAAGGTCAAATTGTTTATTAGCTTCGACTAACGCGTTTACCATTCGCATGGTATTTTGAGAATGCACATTATCATCACCCGTACCATGAATTAATAAATATTCTCCTTCTAATAATTCCACAAAATTTAAAGGAGAATTGTCATCATATCCACTTGCATTTTCTTGTGGGGTTTGCATATACCTTTCCGTATAGACTGAATCATAAAATCGCCATGAGGTAACCGGAGCGATCGCAATTGCTGCCTTAAAAACATCGGCTCCCTTAGTTATCGCTAATGACGACATGTATCCTCCATAGCTCCATCCCCAAATACCTATCCTCTCACTATCAATATAATTTCGTTTCCCTAACTCTTTCGCAGATTCAATTAAATCCTCAACTTCATATTTTCCCAATTCTTTATAAATAACTTTTTGAAAATCACGTCCCTTAAAACCGGTACCTCTTCCATCTACACAAACAACGACATAGCCTTTTTCAGCCATCATCAAGTGCCAGTAATCTCTTGAGTCATTCCAACTATTTTTGACTCTTTGTGAACCTGGCCCTGAATATTGAAACATCAATAAGGGGTACTCCTTTTCTGGATCGAAATCGATCGGTTTTAACATCCACATATTGAAATCGCCATTTTTTGTTTTCAAAATGGAGAACTCTTTTTTAGAAATATTATAATGGGTTAAATTTTCGGCCAAATTCAAATTGTTCTTAATTTCTTTTATTTCCATCCCGGATTTTGCATTTACCAGACTGTAAATGGGTGGTGTATTTGAACTTGAAAAGGTATTAACAAAATAATTAAAGCTGTTGCTAAAAGCAGCGGTATTTGTCCCGATCTCTTTACTTAATCTTTGTTTTTCTTTTCCCTTGAAATCAATAGAATATACACTCCTGTTTATAGACCCTTCCTCTGTTGATTGATAGAAAATTCTTTTATGCTTATAGTCAAAACCGTAATATTCAGTCACTTCCCATGGGCCTGATGTGACTTGGTTAATTAATTTACCATTACTATTATAGTGATATATGTGGTTAAACCCATCCTTTTCACTCGTCCATATAAAACTATTGTCATTTAGAAAGGTTAAAACATTTTTTATGTTCAAGTAGGCAGGGTCATGTTCATTTAAAATTAAATTGTGCTCTAAAGTATTTCCATTGACAAAGAGAATATTTATGTTGTTCTGATGCCTGTTCAAGGTGATTACTGACAAGGTGTTAGCTTTCTTGGTCCATTGAATTCTTGGAATATAGTATTGTTTTTTATTTCCTAAATTTACTTTGGCGCTAGTATTACTTTTCAGATTATAAATATGTAAACTCACTTCTGAGTTGTTTTCACCTGCTTTTGGATATTTAAATACTTGTCTTTTAGGATATAAGGATTCTCCATATATATCCATAGAAAATTCAGGCACCTCCGACTCATCAAACCTAATGAACGCTATTTTGTCTGAATCACCATTCCATTGAAAGGCCCTAACAAAGGAAAATTCTTCTTCATACACCCAATCCGATACACCATTGATAATTTTATTATTTTCCCCATCAGTTGTTATTTGGATAATTTTACCGGACTTTAAAATTTTGACGTACAGATTGTTCTCAAATACAAAACCAATTTTCTCTCCATCCGGTGAAAATGTTGGTTCTTGAATAAATTCATCATAAATAAGTTCTAATTTTTTTCTTTCTAAACTATAAACATAGTATTTCCCCAACCAGGAATGTCGATATATTTTCTCACGATTAATACCTATAATTAATTTAGACTCATCCTCGCTAAAGGTGTAATTATCAAAAAACACAATACCATCCAGATCGTCCGTTGATACAATTGTTTGGGTTTTTTGTAAGGTCGCATAATCATACTTATTTAATGTAGTACCTTGTTTGTCATGCTTTAAAATTGAATAATAGTCACCATTGCTCATGGAATGAAAAGCTTCCATTTTTTCGGTGTTAAAAGTATTTTTTGTCCAAATGTCCTCTAGAGATATGTCTTGTTTTTGCGCTATTAGACTTTGGCAAATTACAAGAACTAGAAGTACTATTTTTTTCATTTGAATTGTCTAAAAAAATAATTTGTCAAGTTTACGGAAATTAAATTAATTATGAATTAAAAACCTTATAATTTAATGTAAAAAATATGCTCTTCTCGAGATAAAAAAATCTAACTTCTTGAGGAAAAAATATGGTTATATTTACACTTTAATATAAATTTATTGTTCATGTCGAAAAGCATATCTGGGTTTTCAAAACTCAATAAGGAACAAAAAATAGAGTGGCTGGCGAATAATTATTTTGACGATAAGGATGCCGGAATTGATATTTTAAAGCAATACCATAATGAGGATGAAGAGATTCAGCAACTTCATGATGAATTTATAGAAAATACTATCTCAAACTTTTATATTCCTTATGCCATAGCTCCAAATTTCATTATCAATGAGAAAGCTTTCGCTATACCAATGGCTATAGAGGAAAGCTCTGTTGTCGCCGCCGCTTCATTGGTGGCCAAGTATTGGAGTAGTAGAGGTGGGTTTAAGGCCAAAGTAATATCGACAACTAAAGTTGGGCAAGTTCATTTTATGTATTATGGTTCAAGCGAGGAACTGGAAAAATATTTTGAAGAAAATAAGAGCCGACTGTTTACCGTTACGGAATCTATTACGGAAAACATGAGAAAGAGAGGGGGAGGCTTGATCGATATTCAACTTCGCGATAAAACTGAAGAACTCAACAATTATTATCAATTGCATGTTACATTTGAAACAGCGGATAGTATGGGTGCCAATTTTATAAATTCATGTTTGGAAACTATTGCAAATGCATTTAAAAATGATAAAATTAAAATTGTAATGAGCATATTATCTAATTATGTTCCTGAATGTTTAGTGAGGGCTGAAGTTTCTTGTGATGTTGAGGACTTTTTTGCCGATGATTCTGAATATTATGCTCAAAAATTTATTGAAGCTGTTAAGATTGCAAATATTGAACCCTATAGAGCTGTAACGCATAACAAAGGAATTATGAATGGTATAGACGCAGTAGTGTTAGCCACAGGAAATGATTTCAGAGCAGTCGCAGCTGGAGCACATGCTTATGCTTGTAGAAGTGGTCAATACAAAAGTTTGACAAATGCTAAAATAGAAAATGGGAAATTTTACTTTTGGATTGAAATACCAATGTCCTTAGGAACGGTTGGAGGATTAACAAAGTTGCATCCCCTGGCTAAATTATCCCTGGAAATTCTACAGCACCCATCTGCGAAAGAATTAATGCAAATTGTTGCTGTAGCAGGATTGGCTCAAAATTTTGCAGCAATAAAAGCTTTGACAACTACAGGAATTCAAAGGGGACACATGAAAATGCATATGATGAACACTTTGAATCAACTGCAAGCCAACCTACTTGAAAAGAAAATAATTATTGAACAATTCAATGAAAAAACAGTTTCGCATAAGGAAATTGTTGAAGCACTTCACAGCTTAAGAACAAAAGTTTAAAAGTCCTATTTATTCGATCTGGTCTGCTCCTTTAGGTCCAACCTAATAAAATTAATCTATTTATAAAATTCAAAACTTGCTTTCATTTTTATGTATCTTTGATAAAAATTATTAACTAATAAACTAATTATTATGTCATTTCAGTTACCAAAATTACCATATACTTATGACGCTCTAGAGCCATACATTGATGCGAGAACAATGGAAATTCACCATACAAAACATCATAATGGTTACACAACCAATTTAAACAATGCAATTGCCGGTACAGATTTAGAAGGTAAATCCATCGAAGAAATATTAGCTTCTCTGGATATGACTAATGCAGCTGTAAGAAATAATGGCGGTGGATTTTACAATCACTCTTTATTTTGGAAGGTGATGTCACCTAATGGAGGCGGTGAACCAAATGGTGCTCTTGCCGATGCCATTAATAGTGCTTTTGGATCCTTTGATGCTTTTCAAGATGCTTTCTCAAAAGCGGCAGCAACACGCTTTGGTTCAGGATGGGCTTGGTTGTGTGTTCATAAAGGAGGTGCAGTTGAAATTTGTTCTACTCCTAATCAGGACAATACATTAATGAGCGGTGTAGGATGCGGTGGTAGTCCAATACTTGGATTAGATGTATGGGAACACGCTTACTATTTGAACTATCAGAATAGACGTCCGGATTATATCAATGCCTTTTTTAGTGTTATTAATTGGGACGAAGTATCTAAAAGATTTGCAGAGAACAGTTAAGAGCTTTCTGTTTAATTTATCAAATTATAGCCACGGAATCTTTTCCGTGGTTATTCTTTTTTAGGGAAGTTTTTAAATAATTAAATATGAATTCTAAAAAACTTGCATTTTTACTGGCTTTTTCAGCCGCAGTTATTTATGGTTTAAGTTTTACCATAGCTAAAGAAGTAATGCCGTTATACGTAAAACCTTTCGGATTTATTTTATTGCGAATAATTGGAGGAACCATACTTTTTTGGCTTGTTGGATTTTTTATTAAGAAAGAAAAAATAATTTTAGGTGACTATCCTCGAATATTTTTAGCAAGTATTTTTGGTACTGCTTTGAATATGCTTACTTTTTTTAAAGGGCTAAGTATGACCACGCCAATAAGTGCATCGGTAATCATGGTTACTACCCCTATTATAGTATTGAGCTTTTCGGCTTTTTTCTTAAAGGAGAAGGCTACGAAACGTAAGTTATCCGGTATCTTTATTGGGATGTTCGGAGCAATATTACTTATTGTTTATGGCAACAAGATCGGTGTATCGTCAAATGCTGTTTTTGGTAATATTTTGGTTTTTGTCAATGCCACTTCTTATGCTCTGTATTTAATTTTAATAAAAAACCTTACACAGAAATACCACCCTTTAACTCTTGCAAAATGGTTATATCTATTTGGATTACTACTGGTTACCCCATTTGGTATTCATGAATTCAATCAAATTGACTGGGGTTCCATTCCATTCACAGGCGTACTTAGAATTAGTTATGTGGTAGTATTTACTACTTTTTTAGCCTATATGTTTAATTTATTCGCTATCAAAAAATTAAAACCGACCACGATTAGTATTTTTATTTATTTGCAACCCGTATTAGCAACATCTTATGCGCTAATGGTTGGAAGCGATAGATTAAATGAAGTAAAAATTATTGCAACATTATTAATTTTCATAGGTGTTTATTTAGTCTCTTATAAGCCAAATGAAAAACAGAAGACAAAGTGATCTGATGTAATAGTGAATTGATTAGAGAGATATAAATTATGTAACTTTGTATAATTTTAAAATTAAAAAATGATACAGTCCATGACGGGATATGGCAAGTCCGTACTGCAATTGCCAGGCAAGAAAATTACCATTGAGTTAAAATCCTTAAATAGTAAAAATTTGGATTTGAACACTAGATTTCCTTCAAAATACAGGGAAAAAGAAATACAAATAAGAAGACAATTGGCCAGGGAATTAGTAAGGGGTAAAATTGATATTTCCTTATTTGCAGAAATAACAGCAGAAGAATTAACCACCCAAATTAATAAAGAAATTATTCAACAATATCTAATACAATTAAAAGAAATCAGTGATGAATCAAATTTACTGTCCATAGCAATGCGCTTACCTGATGTTTTGAAAATTGAGCGAGAAGAATTGGATGAGTATGAATGGAAGGATATTGAGATTGCTGTTGGTGAGGGGATCATGCAATTGAAAAAATTCAGATCGGATGAGGGTATAGTATTAAAAAATGATTTTATTTCTCGAATAGAAACTATCAAAAATGATTTGAAAACTGTTATAACTTTGGATGATGAAAGATTGGTTGCAGTTAGAGAGAGGTTACTTAAAGCTATTTCTGAATTAGAAATTACTGCTGATGAAAATAGGTTTGAACAAGAGATGATTTATTATCTTGAAAAATTAGATATCACAGAAGAAAAAGTGAGGCTGACCAATCATTTGGATTATTTTTTAATGGAGTTAGATTCCAATGTTTCCAATGGAAAAAAGCTTGGCTTTATTTCTCAGGAAATTGGAAGGGAAATAAATACAATTGGTTCCAAGGCAAATTTTGCACCAATGCAAAAATTGGTTGTTCAAATGAAAGATGAATTAGAAAAAATTAAAGAACAGTTATTAAATGTTTTGTAATTATGAGTCTAAAACGAGGTAAACTCATTGTATTTTCTGCCCCTTCCGGATCAGGAAAAACAACCTTGGTACATCATTTGATCGCACAAAGGGATTTGAATTTAGATTTTTCGATATCGGCTACTTCAAGAGAAAAAAGAGGAAATGAAAAAGATGGTAAAGACTATTATTTTATTTCATTAGATGATTTTAAGAAGCAAATTAATGAGGATGACTTTATCGAGTGGGAAGAGGTTTATCAGGGGAATTTATATGGAACTTTAAAATCTGAAATTGAAAGAATATGGTCAAAAGGCAAGCATGTGATTTTTGACATTGATGTTGTTGGTGGTTTAAGAATAAAAGAAAAATTCCCTGAACAAACTCTTGCAGTTTTTGTGCAGCCGCCTTCGATTGAAGAGATGGAATTTCGATTGCGCAACAGAAAAACAGATACTGAAGAAAAAATAAAAGAAAGAGTGCAAAAAGCGGTGCGTGAGCTTAAATTTTCAAGCCGGTTTGATGTTATTTTGGTGAATGATAATTTAGAAGAGGCAAAAAAAGAAGCGTATAATTTGGTACTAAATTTTATTAATAATTAGTTTATAATATGAAGGTCGGACTTTTTTTTGGTTCCTTTAACCCGATTCACGTTGGTCATATGATTATAGCAAATTATATGGTTGAGTTTACTAATTTGGATGAAGTTTGGTTTGTTGTAACTCCTCATAATCCTTTCAAGGAAAAAAAAACCTTATTATCTGACAACCACAGATATCAAACTGTTATGATGGCGACAGAGGATTATATCAAAATTAAACCATCCAGGATTGAATTTGATTTACCACAGCCAAACTATACCATTGACACACTTACACATTTATATGAAAACTATCCTCAACATGTGTTCAGTTTAATAATGGGAGAGGATAATCTAAATTCCTTTCATAAATGGAAAAATTATGAAATGATATTAGAAAATCATAGTATATATGTCTATCCAAGAATTTTTGAAACAAGAAAAAAGTCCAAGTTTCATGACCATTTGAAAGTGAATTTTGTTGATGCTCCGATAGTTGAAATATCATCCACATTTATTCGCAACGCAATTCATAATAACAAGGACATCAAATCTTTCTTACCTTCAAATGTTTGGAAATATATTGATGAAATGAATTTTTATAAATAGCTTCCCCTGAATTTTTTAGAATAATACTTATTCTAATCGAACATAAAAACGTTGTATATTTGCTATTGAAGTTTTAATGGATGGAAAAATCAAAAAAAATAAATAAATTAAAGAAGAAATTAACTCATAAATACAGGTTTGTTGTTTTAAATGAAGACACTTTCGAGGAGCGATTTTCATTTAAATTAAATAGAATAAATGCATTTATTCTCGGAGGATTGTTTTCCATATTTTTGATCGCTTTAACAACTATGATCATTGTATTAACTCCGTTAAAAGAATATATTCAAGGATATTCTTCAACCGAATTGAAGAAGGATGCAACAAATTTAGTGTATAAAGTTGATTCGCTTCAAAATGTACTTTCCGTAAATGATTTATATATAGAAAATATTCAACAAATTCTTAAAGGTGAAATTAAAAGAGTAACTTTTGATAGAGATTCTGCGTTTACACAATTACAAATTGAAAAAATTGATTTTGCGCCATCCGCAGTGGATTCTGCTTTTAGAGAAGAAGTAGAACAGGAAGACAGATTCAGTGTTTTTGAGCAGGCTAAAAAAAGCGATGATATTAATTTTACTTCTCCTATAAAGGGAGATGTTACGGATAATTACAATGCAAAGGAGAAACATTTTGCTATTGACATTGCTGTAGATAAGGATTCTCCTGTAAAAGCAGTTGCAGATGGAACGGTTATATTTACCGGATTCACTGCTAATACAGGATATGTGATTTTATTAGAGCATAGTCAAGGATTTATATCTGTTTATAAACACAATGCATCTATTTATAAGACCCAGGGCGAACTGGTAAAAATTGGAGAAGTTATTGCCAGTGCAGGATCTACAGGGGCTTTATCAACAGGGCCTCATTTGCATTTTGAACTTTGGGAAAATGGCTATCCTGTAAACCCATCAAACTATATTTCTTTTGATTGAATTAGTATGAATTGTACTTTGTTTATAACAAATCCAATAAATTTATTTAAACTGTGTTAAAACCATTTTTCGCAAAAATATATGCCAGAATAATCTCTAAAAAAGTTTATACTTGGGCAAATAAACCCATGGAGACGCAACAAAGAACGTTTCATAATCTAATATCTCAGGCAAAAAAGACAAACTTTGGCAAGGATTATAATTTTGAAAGCATTAAAACGTATGATGATTTTAAAAATAATGTTCCGATAAAAGATTATGAAGCACTGAAACCCTATATCGAAAAAGTTAAACAAGGATATAGTGATATTCTCTGGAAAGGGAAACCAATTTATTTTGCAAAGACCTCAGGCACAACCTCTGGCACTAAATATATACCTATCACGTCAGAATCAATGCCTTATCAAATCGCAGCGGCAAAAGAGGCCTTACTTCTATACATAGCGGAAACAGGAAAAGCAAACTATTTAGATGGTAAGCTCATTTTTCTTCAAGGGAGCCCCGAGATTGATGATAGTTCAATAATAAAAACAGGAAGACTTTCAGGGATAGTTGCACATTATGTACCAAAATATTTACTGAAGAACCGGCTTCCTAGTTGGGATACAAATTGTATTGAAGATTGGGAGGATAAAGTAACTGCAATTGTTGAAGAAACTGTACCAGAAGATATGCGCATGATAAGCGGAATCCCTTCTTGGGTACAAATGTATTTTGAAAAATTAGTAGAAAGAGAAGGAAAGTCAGTAAGTGAAATCTTTCCCAATTTTGATCTATTTGTATATGGTGGTGTAAATTATGAGCCTTATCGTCAAAACATGGAGAACCTGATTGGTAAAAAAGTAGATTCCATAGAATTCTTTCCGGCCTCGGAAGGATTTTTTGCCTATCAGGATAAACAAAAGGAAAAGGGAATGTTACTGCTTCTGGATCATGGAATATTTTATGAATTCATTCCTGCAGATGAATTTTTTGATGAAAAGCCTACAAGAATATCTTTAGAAGATGTAAAACTCGGGATTAATTATGTTCTAATTATTTCTACTAATGCCGGATTGTGGGCATATAATTTGGGAGACACTGTTGAATTTACATCATTAGACCCCTATCGAATTATTGTTACGGGAAGAATAAAACATTTTATTTCGGCTTTTGGGGAGCATGTAATTGGTAAAGAAGTGGAATTTGCTGTGCAAGAAGCAATGAAAGGAACAGAGGTTACTATTAACGAATTTACAGTGGCACCTCAGGTAAACCCCGTTAGCGGATTACCATATCATGAGTGGTTTATAGAGTTTGACTCCAAACCGGATGATTTGAATTTATTCGCGAAAAGAATTGATGACTCGATGCAAAGTCAGAATAGTTATTATTTTGATCTGATCGAGGGAAAAATATTAGACCCTTGGTTATCTCCGTGGTAAGCAAAAACGGATTCAAAAAGTATATGAAATCCATCGGCAAATTAGGAGGACAGAATAAGATTCCAAAATTATCCAATGACAGAAAAATTGCTGATAAATTATCAATTTTTCTAAAATAACAGAGCTATCCTAAGTAATTAGAATGAATGAAGGTATTGTCTTTAAATATTGGAGAGAAAAGAACTGTTATTTGGCAGGGAAAATATGTGGAAACCGGTATTTTTAAATCTGCCGTAAACGGACCTATTTTTTTAGGGGAAGAGGACGTTGATAAAGATAATGTGGTTGATAGAAGAGTTCATGGAGGAATTGATAAGGCGGTCTATGGCTTTTCGTTTGGGCACTATGAGTATTTCAAAAATCTTTACCCAAAATTGGATTGGAAATACGGTATGCTAGGTGAAAATTTAACATTTTCAAAGTTAAACGAGGATGAAATTAATGTTGGGGATATTTACCGGCTGGGAGAAACAACCTTGCAGGCATCGAAACCTAGACAGCCATGTTTCAAATTGGGTATACGTTTTGAAAATCCAATGATAATAAAACAGTTTTGGAACACAACAAAAAGCGGTGTATATTTCAAAGTTTTAAAAACAGGCTTTGTAAGAATAGATGACGAATTGATATTAATCGATAAGTCGTTGAATACACCATCAATTGCAGAAGTGTTTTCATCTAAAAAAAAAGATATTGAGATCAAAGAATCCTGATCGTTTTTGGATATTAATTAATCAGTGGTCACAATTTTCCTTCTTACCCTTTGTGATATAGCGGTTAACAGTTCATAAGAAATAGTATCTGAGTTCTTTGCCAATTCTTCAACAGTTTTTTGGTCATCAAAAATTATAACTTCATCACCTTCTTTACAATCAATATCCGATATATTTACCATTATCATATCCATACAAACATTTCCAACAATCAACGCTTTTTTGTTCTTAATTTGGACATATCCCTTTCCATTTCCTAAGTGCCTGCTTATGCCGTCGGCATGACCCACAGGAATGGTTGCTGTCCTTAGATGTTTGGATGCTTTAAAAGCCCTGTTATATCCAACGCTCTCCCCTTTTTTCACTTCGTTAATTTGAGATATAATGCTTTTGAGCGACAAAACATTTCTTAATTTTGAGGTTTCTTTTTCATTATTAGCAAATCCATATAGTCCTATGCCTAACCTCACCATATCAAAATGAGCTTGTGGATAATTAATAATGCCCGATGTATTTGTCATGTGCATCATTGGCTTAAAACCAAAATAATTCACAAAGTCCTTTCCAATTTTTATGAACTCCGAAATTTGATCCAAAGAATATTTCCGCTCGTTTTTATCTTCAGAAGCCGCGAGGTGAGAAAAAATTGACACAATGGAAACTGACTTATTTTCAAGGAGAGCAGAGGCAATAAATTCCATTTCATCATCCCTAAAACCAAGACGATTCAATCCGGTATTAAATTTTAAATGAATAGGGTAGTTTTTCAATTTATTTGCAGCAGCCAGTTCCAAAAAGGCATTTAGAATAAATTTATTGTATAGGTTAGGTTCCAATTCATATTTTACAATATCTTTTAAATTGGAAACTTGGGGGTGTAAAATTAATATTGGAGTTTTGACTCCGGCTTTTCGCAAAACAATTCCTTCATTAGTATATGCAACAGCGAGGTAGGCCACATCATTTTTAACAATATTAGCAATTTCAATAGCATCACTGCCATATCCAAAAGCTTTTATCACTACCAAAATACTAGTATTTTTTTTAATTAAAGATTTAAAATATTGTAGATTATGTTGTACGGCAGAGGTATTTAACTCTAAAAAGGTTGGACTGTTACTCATTTTTTATCCTTCTCTAATTTTTGTCTTTCTTTTTCCATTTCTTTATAATAAGCCGCTCTACTCAAAGGCTCATACTCCTGAACTTCACCAAGTAAAACCAAATTATCGCCCTCCACAATTCTGTGGCTATAATGCGCCAGGTTTCCTGTTTTCGTACATACAGCATGAACTTTAGTAACATATTCTGCAGTAGCCATCAGGGCCGGCATGGGGCCAAAAGGGTTGCCTTTGTAATCCATATCCAATCCAGCCACAATAACTCTTATGCCTCTATTAGCCAATGTATTACAAACATGAACAATCTCATCATCAAAAAATTGTGCTTCGTCAATACCTACAACATCAATTTCATTTGCTAATAATAAAATATTTGATGAGGCAGGGACAGGAGAACATCTAATTTCATTTTCATCATGTGACACCACTTTTAATTCGTCATAACGAACATCTACGGAAGGTTTAAAAATCTCAACCTTTTGTTTCGCAAATTGGGCTCTCTTTAACCTGCGAATCAGCTCTTCCGTTTTACCAGAGAACATGGAACCGCAGATTACTTCAATCCATCCAAATTGTTCTGTATGATTTACTGTGTTTTCAAGAAACATTTTGTAATTTAAAAGCTTGAATGATTATAATAAATTAATTTTAAATTGTACTTCTAATAAAATATAAATTATGGTTTGTTCAAGAAACAAAAGTAATGAAAATCTTTAGCAGAATTTTCTCTTGAAAATATTAATTTTGTATAATCGTTATAAACTAAACAAAGTATTTAATCTATGCGAAAAAATTTGATAATTAATTTGAAAAGTCTGGCTCATGATATTTTAAATCTTGAAGCAGATCAGGATCTTAGTGTTCTAAGAAAGAAAACGGAAGAAATTTATGACAAGTTGGTGATATTAGATTATCTAACTAAGAATATTGATTCGTTGGAAGAGGAATCTGTAACAGGTGAATTTGAAGAATCTCAAGTTTCAAATATTGAAACGAAATTGGAAGAAATAGTAACGGAAGAAATCACTGAAGACTATCTTGCAGAACTATATGAGGAAAAAATTCCTGAAGAAATTGAGATTGAACAAGAGGTTTCAGATAAGGCTGTATCAGCTACAGAAATTGAGAATAGTAATTTAGAGGATTATCTTGAAGAAAATAAGGATAATCTGGAAGACCTGTTTGAACCAACATTTGATTCAATTAAAGAAGATTTCAGTCAGAAAGAGGAATTTAAAGATACAATTTCATTGGACGAAACTGAAAAACTTTTTGAAACAAAAAGGACAGAAACTAAACCTGTTTCTCTCAATGATAAGTTATTAGGCAGAAAAATTCAAGTCGGATTAAATGATAGAATTGCCTTTGTTAATAGTTTATTCAATTTTAACCAATCTGATTTCAATAGAATATTAAACGAACTAAATTCTTTTGAAACAGAAATTGAAGCAAAGAACTATATTCAAAATAGTATAAAAAAGAAGTATGATTGGAGTGGTAAAGAGGATGTTGAAGAACGGTTTATACTCTTAGTCGAAAGAAAATTTCTCTAGTTTAAAAAATTTAAAATATGTTTACAAAAAAAGCAAATATCATTTTTCAAAATGTAATTGCCACTTATCATATAATTAATACGGTCGATCAATCCTATTCGAATCCATATGATCAAAAGTCACAGATTTTAGAATATCTTCTGAGCCAAAAATGTTGGATCGATACTGTACAGTGGCACTATGAAGACATTATTCGAGACCCAAAAATTGATCCGGATGCTGCTTTAAAATTAAAACGTCAAATTGACGCATCAAATCAAGACAGAACGGATATGGTTGAGTATTTAGACAGTTATTTCCTTAAAGAATACAAAGACATTCAACCCAAAGCTGCAGCAAAAATAAATTCTGAAAGCCCTGCTTGGGCAATTGATAGGTTATCTATTCTGGCTTTGAAAATATATCATATGCAAGAAGAAGTTGATCGTACAAATGCTACCTTGGAGCACATTGAGAGCTGTAAAGGCAAACTGAATATTTTGTTAGAGCAACGGATTGATTTAAGTACGGCAATTGATGATTTATTACAAGATATTGAGAATGGCGACAAATATATGAAGGTATATAAACAGATGAAGATGTATAATGATAATGAGTTAAATCCTGTGTTGCGTTCGCAGAAAAAATAGTATACCTAAATTATAAATGTCTAATTTGCCGAAACATATACTTGTTATTCGTCTTTCAGCAATGGGAGATGTTGCAATGGTTGTTCCGGTATTACGTGCATTTACTCAACAACATCCAACCATCAGGATCACTCTGTTAACTGCAGAGTTTTTTAAACCATTTTTCAGAAATTTAAATAATGTGACTGTGTTTTCGGCGGATATCAAAAAGAAACACAAAGGTGTTTTTGGTCTGTATAGACTGTCAAAAATTCTCAAAAAAAAGCATATTGATGCAGTAGCCGATTTGCACAATGTTTTACGGAGTAATATTTTAAAGAACTTTTTCTGCAGAACTGTATTTGTACAAATTGATAAAGGTAGAGCCGATAAAAGAGCTTTGACCACCGGAAAAGAGTTCAGGCAGTTAAAAACAACGCAACAACGTTATGCAGATGTGTTTGAAAAACTGGGTTTTCAAATAGATTTGGCAAAACCTGTTTTTCCCGATAGGTCTGTTTTAAATAATAAGGTTAAAAAAATTATAGGTCAAGGCAATAAAAAATGGATTGGGATTGCGCCATTTGCACAATACGAATCTAAAATGTATCCCTTGGATTTAATGGGAAAAGTAATTGAAATACTCTCTAAAACATATCATATACTATTATTTGGAGGAGGGATGAGAGAGATAAAAAGTTTAGCTGCTTTTGAAGATCAATATAGCAATGTAACTAATTTGGCAGGAAAATTATCTCTTGATGAAGAATTAGATGTTATTTCAAATTTAGAGCTAATGCTTTCTATGGATTCCGGAAATGCTCATGTTGCAGCAATGCTTGGTGTAAAGGTCGTAACAATTTGGGGTGTTACACATCCGTTCGCTGGTTTTTATCCATTTTATCAGGATAAAGAAAACGCGTTATTAGCAGATCGAAATCAATATCCTAATATTCCGACTTCAATTTATGGGAATAGATATCCTGAAGATTACAAGCAGGCCTCACAAACTATTTCTCCTGAAATAGTTGTAGAAAAGATCAACTCCATTATTTAATAATTTGAAATAATTGTGTTTTTTATTTTTTATTTTTTTCTTCTTTTCTCAATCTTTTAGATTCTTTTCTTTCCCTTTTTTTTCTTCTTTATATGCATCCGTTTTTTTACCGATTGGAGCAATAGTATTAACAAGTCCACTTTGAATAGTTTTCCAAAGGTAGTTGCCTAATCCTTTGTATTCAACACGATCAAAACTCATTATAACTTCTCTGACTTTATTATTTTTACCGGGATTTCCTTTATGCACAATTCTGTTGATCCCCCAGCTTTTAAATTTGCTTTTATCAGTAGATTCGGATTTTAATATTTTAGTTTCTAAATCATGGTATAGCATGGTCATCTTACCGAATGATGAATAATTATCTGCAGTTGCATCAAATATTAGCCCATCGAGGTATCCGTTTGATATTTTAATTCCTAAAGCCGGATATAAGGCCGACTCATAATCTTTAAATTTTGAAGCAGCTAAACTACCTTTAAAATAGAATGTATTATGACCGTCTGCAAGTGGTAAATTCAATTTAACTTCCATCTTTGCTTTATTCATTAGTTTTGACTCTAAATGGATAGTTAATGGAGTCTTTCTATGAGTTCTTATAGTTGTAATATTGTCGATCCTTGCTTTTATATCATTAAGGGAAACCGTCATTAATTCAGTTCTTTTTGCCTCTCGTTCTTCATATTTTAAATTACTATTATCTATTTTGATTTTGTGAATAAGCAATGGTAGTTCCATTTTCTTCAATTTATAATTTATTAGAACCGGACGTTTATTAGTATTAAATGGTTTCCTCTTATCCTTATAAATTTTTAAGTTTAAGCCCATTATTTCTATGCTATCAATAAAAACCCCTTCATTTTTTAAAGTTCTTGATAAGTCATAATTATAAATATTTAAATCTTCAATCTCTACATTAAATATTTCAGAGGTATATTTATAACTTTTTACCAAAGCATTACGATCTACAGTTGGCTTAAGCGATATTTTTTTAATATTTAGTACTTTCTTTTCAAAATTAGCGGTAATTCTATCAATGGATAAACGGTATTTTTTATCTCCAAAATCGATATCAATTTTATCTAATTTGAATTCATCATCAAAAAGCTTCAACCTAAAAAGATGAGTTTTAATATTTTCAAGCATAAAACCGCTGGATTGAAAACTTATCGGAATAGTTTGGAAAGTAATAGCATCAGTGTTTATATCAAATACCTGGTATTTAATATCAGAAAAATTAATTTTGTCAATTTCAAAACCATTAATGTTCTTAAGATAAATGGAGTCCAAATTAACAGGTTCACTCTTTGACAGTCCTTTTTCTTTTATTTTTGGATTTATTATTTTTTCAATAATTAATCCATTTATATTAAATGAACTAATTTTAATATTCTTGTTAAAAATTAATTTGATTATTCCAATTCCATCTAATTTGATTGATGAAGCAGTAAATTTTTGCAAGGAATTTTTTGAAAACTCGCCACTTTTTAATTTTGAGAGTAATAAATCAGTTGGGATGTAAGAAATATTCTTTAAAGTCACAGAGCTCGAAAGTAATTTAAACCTTACCTTATCAACAGATACGATATACGATTCTGAATTTTTGTGCAATAAGGCTTCTGTTATTTTTTTCGTAATAAGGTAGGATACGATAATATTGGCCGAAAGGATAAAAACAACCAGAATTAATGTTATTAGGATGCTTTTTTTGTGTTTTTTAAAATTCAACATAATGAGGGGAGTTATTAGAATTCTAAATATAACTAAATTAGAACTATAAATCTCTATTTTCCAAGATTACGAAGAAGTGCTTCGATATTATTTTTACTGTTACCGATAAAAATTAGTTCATTGAATATAATAACAGGTCTTTTTAAAAATGTATATTCTTCCATTATCAATTGCTTGATATCGGCTTCGATCAAAGGCTTATTGTTTAAATCCATAGCCTTATATTTTTTAGACCTTCTACTAAATAAAGACTCATAACTACCGGATAAAAGTTGCATTTCTGCCAGCTGTTTAACTGTTATGGGCTCTGATTTGATATCTTGTAAAATAAATCCATCATGGTTAATTGAATTTAGAATTCTTTTACACGTGTCGCAGGTTTTCAAGAAATAGATTTTTTTCATATTGTGAATTTAAATTGTTTCTATCTAAAAATCGATACATTTATACAAAAATTAAGAAATGAAAATTGAATTTGATATACTTAAGAAAAACAGAATATCAATTATAGAAATTATTAATGATCTAACTATTGAACAATTAAATAAGGTCCCAGATGGATTTACTAATAACATCGTGTGGAATATTGCACATTTGCTAGTTACACAGCAATTACTTTGTTATAATTTATCTGGATTGGATATGTCAGTCTCTGATGAGATGGTTGCAAGGTTTAGAAAAGGAACGGTTCCTCTAAAGGTAGTTTCAGAAGAGGATTTTGAAGCTTATAAAAAGCTGTTCATTGATTTGCCTATTCAATTAGAAAGAGATTATAAGATGGGTATTTTTAAAAAATATCAAGAATATATCACAAGTTTGAATGTAAAAATTATTAACATTGATTTTGCTATTGGCTTCAATAATTATCATGAAGGAATACATTTAGGGGTTATTTTAGGGATAGTAAAACTTATTTAAGATGGACAGTTATACAATAATTACAATTCTTATAGTTATTTCGGCCTCATTCGGTTATATCAACGCACGATTCTTAAAAATGCCAAATACGATCGGCCTGATGTCGATTACAATTTTATTTACCCTTGTGGTAATAGCCTTAAGTTTTTTTGGTGTTAATTTACTTGAAGAGGAGAAAGCATTAATATCACAAATTGATTTTCAGACGGTGTTGCTGGATGGAATGCTTAGTTTTTTGTTATTTGCAGGAGCCTTGCATACCAGCTTTCAACAACTGAAGGTACAACGAAAACCAATATTGGCATTTGCTACTTTTGGAACAATTATATCAACTTTTTTAGTAGGTGTTTTTATATATTATTTGCTGGAATCTATCAGTTTAAAAGTTGATTTTCTTTACTGTTTGTTGTTTGGTGCACTAATTTCTCCTACAGATCCCATAGCGGTCTTAGGTATCTTGAAACAAGTTAATGCTCCGAAGAAATTGGAAACTAAAATAGTTGGAGAATCACTTTTTAACGATGGTGTGGGTGTTGTCATATTTTTAACCATTTATCAAATAGTGCAAAAAGGAAGTCATGTTACAGTAGGACATATTGCTGAATTATTTGTAATTGAAGTTATTGGTGGGCTTGCACTGGGTGTAATACTCGGGTGGATAACCTATAGACTAATGCGGTCAATTGATCAATATGACACAGAAGTAATAATCACTATTGCTGCGGTTATGGGAGGAACTCTTGTAGCACAAAAATTGCACCTATCAGCACCACTTGCCATGGTTACTGCCGGTCTTATGGTGGGAAACGACCGTGTAAGAAAAACTGCTATGAGTAAGGTAACGGAACAGTACGTAGATAAATTTTGGGAACTGGTAGATGTTCTTTTGAATACAATCCTGTTTGTAATGATTGGGATGGAAATATTGATATTGACCTATGATGGTAAGTATATTTTAGCCGGAGTATTGGCAATTCCACTATTGTTATTTGCTAGATTTCTTTCTCTTATGCTGCCAATTAAGTATTTTGCCAAAAAGCTGGATTTTGTTCCAAAGACAAATTTGATTATGACCTGGGGAGGTCTAAGAGGAGGAATTTCAATAGCATTGGCACTAACACTTACTCAGGACATGCATCGAGATCTGTTTTTAGTGATAACTTATATAGTTGTAGTATTTTCTATTATTGTGCAGGGGTTAACAGTTGGTAAGCTGATCAAAAGATTTACAGTTTAAGGCTTTCACACTAATCAAAGTAGCCAGGATTATAAAATATTTCACTAAATTAAAAGGAGGTACTTCTATAAAGAGCGGTTTATTAAAAAAACCAGTTAAAATTTTTGAGGCAGGCCTTAAAAGATATTAGTTTTTGCCAAACACATAAACAACACCCAAACTTACTAGAACCATTGAGTCATTACTAGTATTTGCTGGGTCTAATAGTGAGTCTAAACCTTCAATATCGTCATTAAAGAAGTATTGATATCGTCCCTCCAAATAAAGATCGACAAATTCAATACTATATCGTAAGCCTAGAGCTCCTGAGACTCCAAAAGAATTATTTGGGTCCACATAGATAGAGTTGTTTTGCCATTTATCGATCAATGATAAATAAGGGTCCCCATTAGCAGGTAATGAAACGCCATCCACCATTACGTCAGGGTCGTAATAACTCCATTGCAAGCCTAGACTGACATATGGATTTAATTTATCTTGAGCGCCATAAAAAGAAGCATAATCTTCCAAACGTAAAAAGTAATATTCCAGATTTACACCAATATTGTACAATTTAACGGAACTGGTCATTGCTCTTAATTTTCTGCATTTTCACTCGATCCCTCGGGCAGATTTTCCCTCATGTGTAATATTTGTATTATTGGAGTACAGAAACTCTGTTTTCAATTTAAAATGATCAGAGAAATAACTAGATCCTGATCTCCAACTATACTGGCTACCAAAAAACTTTAAGTAGTGGGTTAAACCTACTGCCAAGTTCGCTTGATTCGCACTTGCGAAATCTCCACTATCTCCAAAATCTGTTTGTAATGAAGCTATACCAAAATATCCACCAACCTCATGACTGAATCTTGATTGTGCGAAATTGATTGTGCTATAAAAGAAAAAGAATGAAACTAAAACGTATAGTAAAAATTTATTCATAATTTAAGATCCAGTTAAAAGCAATTATTTACAAATATAAAAAAGAATATCTTTAATTCCCTTATTTTGAATCAAAAACTCAAAATAATGTATATTATTGTTTCATTAATTCTTCTATTGGATTCCAATAAACACTTTTGAAATTAACAATTTCATTATTACGAACTTTAATATTTTCATTTTCAAGTAGTTGTGCCATTAGATTAGTGCCTTCAAAATGATGTTTTCCGGTTAGCAATCCATTTTGATTTACAACTCTATGAGCGGGTACGGAATCGTCATTTTTGGAAGCGTTCATTGCCCAACCAACCATTCTGGCAGATTTCGGCATACCCAGATAATTTGCAATCGCACCATAAGAAGTAACTCTTCCATAAGGAATTTGTCTAGCTACTTCATATGCCTTTTCAAAAAAACCTACATCTTTCATGGTTGCAATCAATTTTAATCAAATATATGATAATTTTAAGCCTGTTAAACCTGATAATTAGGTTTAATATTTCGTTCTAAATTTAATATAAGTTATAGGCTTGTTCTTCTCTAAATACTGTTTCTCATAAAATGTTTGAATGGCTATTGCTTCATCCGGAGGACTCGAACTGTTGTAAATATCATGATTTGCATATAATATTTCATGTTTGCCTTCATGTAATATTCCCAATAAATAACCATGTAAAAATTCACTATCAGTTTTTAAATGCATTATTCCATCATTGTTCAATATTCTTTGATATTTTTTCAAAAAATCTTGTATAATCAACCTGTGCTTGGTTCGTTTATATTTTATTTGCGGATCTGGAAATGTAATCCATATCTCTGATATTTCATTTTCAGAAAAACATAGATCAATCAGTTCTATCTGTGTTCTTAAGAATGCAACATTTTTTAGATCTTCTTCTAATGAAGATTTAGCTCCACGCCAAAATCGAGCTCCCTTAATATCTATACCAATAAAATTTTTCGAAGGATTTTTCTTTGCAAGTGAAACGGTATATTCTCCCTTGCCACAACCGAGTTCTAGAACAATTGGATTTCTATTTTCAAAAAAAGAATTCCATTTCCCTTTAAAGGGGAAACCTTTTAAAACTTCTTCTCGCGAAGGTTGAATTACATTAATAAAAGATTCATTTTCATGAAACCGTTTGAGTTTATTTTTACTTCCCAAAGTATTTTAATTTAGGTGTAAAACTATTCCGTACCAGCTTTTTTAAATTTTTGTAACTGGGTTAACCAATAAATAAATAAAACGGCCCCGGTACTAATGAAGATAGCATTTATACTATTAGAGCCCCACCAACCATCAGTGTTTCTAAAAGTGTCATAGGGAGCAAATAGTACATTTGTACAAAAATCGGCAATGAGTCTAAAAAGGTTATTCGCAATCATATAATTAATTTTTAAAATCAACTTAAACCTTTAGGCTCATGTTGTAAAGTTTTTTACTTTAGCTTAAATCTAACAAAGAATTAACATTGTTCAAAATTCTTGATGAGCAAAAGTAAAAAATATCATTATGATTGCCAATTTTTTTAATGAAACAAAGCCAATTAATTTTATGGTGCTTTTAATAATGATGTTCCTTATTTACTTTATTTCTGTCATTTTTATCTTTTCAATTGAATTTTCATTATATTATTTTTTAAATAAAAGCTTTTATTTACTGCTTGTTCTTTTTATGCTTTTTGTATTTGATTTTATCATAAGAAAGAACGCTTTGACTGATGATAATTCTATTGCCCTTTTTTTTTATGTAATTTTATTTGGTTTTTTTCCACTCTCCTTTGACAATGATGATTTATTGATCTCAAATTTGTTTTTACTTTTTTCTTTCAGAAAAATATATAGTTTAAGAACGCAAATTAGAACAAATGAAAAGATTTTTGACAGTGCATTTTGGATAGGTATCGCTAGCATGTTTTACGCCTGGAGTTTTATATATATTTTTTTAGTTTATCTGGCCATAAGAATATTTCACAAAACCAATCCAAGAAATATATTTATTCCGATTATTGGATTTTTTGTACCAATTTCTATGTTATATGTTTATTTCTTAATGACTAATCAAACAGAAGTTTTTGACTCATACTGGCAATTGGATTACAGTTTTAGTTTTAATGAATACCTACAGAATAAATATTTAATACCCCTATTATTTATTGTTCTTTTAGCTATAGTTTCTATATTCCCGACAACTAGAAAATCTTTAATCGCGAAACAAGATTTTAAAGCAACATGGAATATTTTAATAGCACAAATAGTTTTATCCTTGTTTATAGTATTTGTAGCTCCTATAAAAAATGGATCTGAGGCTATTTTTCTTTTTTTCCCATTAAGTATACTGTATGCAAATTATATTCAGGATATTGAAAAATATTGGTTAAAAGAATCAATATTAATTTTTACTCTACTTATATATTTTGGTGTTTATTTAGTCTAATTCTTATAGTTTTTTTCCAAAAGCTAGATCTCCGGCATCACCTAAGCCAGGCACAATATATCCTTTTTTATCTAATTTTTCATCAATGGTCGCAACCCATAAATGTGTGTTTTCTGGAAAGTGTTTCTTTATGTAGTTAATACCTTCCGAAGACGCAATCACAGCAATTAAATGAATTTGATTAATATTTCCTAATTTTTTCAAAGTATCGTAAACACTAATTAAGGAACTTCCCGTTGCAATCATAGGATCTGCTAAAATTAGTACCTTCTCCTCCAATGATGGTGATGCCAAATATTCAACTACTATTTTAAAATCATCCCCTTTTGTATGATGTCGATATGCCGAAATAAACGCATTTTCAATATTGTCAAAATAATTTAAGATTCCCTGATGTAGAGGTAACCCCGCTCTTAATACAGAACATAATACCAGGTCTTTCTGACAAACAGAGACTTTTTTTACTCCCAGTGGACTAACAACATTTTTAAACGAATAGTGAAGTTCTTTACTCATTTCATAACTCAAAATTTCACCAATTCTTTCGATATTTCTTCGAAACCGCATCGCGTCTTTTTGTGTATTTAAATTTCTTATTTCGGATATGAAATTATTTAATACAGAATTTATGAGTTCTAAATTGTGAATTACCATAAGAATAAATTTTTTAATAAAGATAATTTATTTCCCATAATCCACAACCCGAGTACACTTTGAAGATCTTTTTTATTAGAACCAATCATTTTATTCTCATTAGTTTAACCTTGTTTACCATAGAGCACAAGAGTCTACCTACATATTAGGTCCCTAACTATTCCAATTCGCACTAAAGATAATTATGGATCATTCAAACTATATCCCTTTGATTAAAAATGAAAACAGAGGAAGAAATACAATCAATTTATATTATATCAAACCTACTAGCAGTTAGCCATTAATAATTTTTTCCTGATGGGCAATGGATTCTTGATGAATCGCCTTAAATATTTTTTCTATGAAAATTTTTGATAGGCCCTGTTCTTCTCCTTTATCAACCATTTTAGCCAAAATTTCCTGCCAGCGTGTATTTTGCAAAACGGCAACATTATTTTCTTTTTTCGCTTTACCGATATTTTCAACAATTTGCATTCTTTCAGACAAGGTTTCAAGAAGTTGATCATCTTTGACATTGATTTCTTTACGAAAAGCATTTAGCTTAGAAATGGATTCTTCTTTTACAAATCTATCCTTTCTAACCTTCAATTCATCCATAATTTCGACCAGCCTGTCAGGCTTTATTTGCTGTTTAGCATCGCTCCAAGCCTCATCAGGATTGCAGTGCGTCTCAATCATCAAACCATTGAATTTTAGGTCAAGAGCAGTTTGAGATACATCAAATATTCCTTTCCTGTTTCCGCAAATATGAGAGGGATCATTAATAATAGGTAATGAAGGGAACCTGTTTTTTAGGTCAATAGGTATTTGCCAGCTAGGAATATTTCTATATTTAGATTTTCTAAATGAAGAAAACCCACGGTGAATGGCTCCTAGATTTTTTACATTCATTTTATACAATCGCTCAATGGCACCGATCCACAATTCTAAGTCAGGATTAATAGGATTTTTTACGAGAACTATTTTATCAGTTCCCTGTATGGCCTCTGCGATTTCTTGTACAGCAAAAGGATTAACAGTAGTACGTGCCCCAAGCCATAAGACATCAACATCAAATTCTAAAGCTATTTTTGCATGTTGTGCGTTCGCTATTTCTACTGCAGTGAGTAAACCTGTTTCCTTCTTAACTCTTTGTAACCAGGGCAGTGCCTTAGCTCCGTTACCTTCAAAAGTGCCCGGACGAGTTCGTGGTTTCCAAATACCAGCTCTAAAAATTGTAGCATCCGTATTTTTTAATTCATGAGCCACCTCCATGACCTGTTCTTCCGTTTCTGCGCTACAAGGTCCCGCTATAACCAGTGGATGAGATAATTTCATATTATCTAACCAGGTTGAAAAATTTGTTGATTCCATTTTTATTGATTTTTAATACCAGCCAAAACACTTTTAATTTTATTTGTATTTTGCATTATTGCGTAAATATCTTCAGCTGATTCTTCTATTAGTATTTCTTTAAATTGATTTAAATTTTTAATGTACTCGTTTAATGATTTAAGAATGCTCTCCTTATTTTGTAAAAAAATTGGTGTCCAGGTTTCAGGATTACTCTTTGCTAATCTGACTGTAGAGGCAAATCCGCTTCCCGCCATATCAAAAATGCTTTCTTCATCTTTTTCAATTTCTAAAACTGTTTTTCCCAGCATGAAGGAACTTATATGAGAAAGATGAGAAACATATGCTATATGCTTGTCGTGCAGTGAGGCCGAATCCATGAAAACATTACGCATCTTTAGATTTTCAAATAAATTAACCACACGAGTAATCATGTTTTTACCGCTCAAATTTTGTTCACATATAATATTTACTTTATTTGTAAATAAGTTGTAAATAGCTGCATCCGGGCCAGAGAATTCTGTTCCCGCAATTGGGTGTACAGCAACAAAATTTTTTCTTTTGGGATGGTTCTTAACAGCCTCACAAACAACATCTTTTGTGGAGCCTACATCAAAAACCAAAGTTTCTTCATCGATCAAATCCAAAACTTGTATTGTCAGATCTGGTATATTATTTACTGGCACTGCAATAATCACTGTATCAACCTCTTTGACTATATCTAAAGTAGCTTTTTTAAAAATAATACCCAGGTCAAGAGCTTTCTGCAGATGTTCAGGATTCTTATCAATACCATAGATAGTGGCCCATGTACTTTTTTTCAATTCTAAGGCTAATGATCCACCTATAAGTCCCAGTCCGATTACCGCAATTTTTTTCATGACGATCAGTTTTTTGAAATTCTTGTTAAAACCTCTTGTATTTTAATTTCATCTATACATAATGAAAAACGAATATATCCTTCTCCTCTATTTCCAAAAATTGTTCCGGGTGTAACAAACACATCGTTTTCATACAACAATTCGTCCGTTATTTTATTCGCAGTTAACCCATCAGGAATTCTTGCCCAAACAAATAAACCAGTACTTTTTACATCATAAGTACAGTTGAGTTTATCACATATCTCCCAAACAACTTTTCGTCTTTTACGATAGATTTCATTATTAGATTCGAACCAATCATCTGATAAGTTCAAAGCTGCTATAGCTCCTTGTTGTATACCATAAAACATGCCGGAATCCATATTGCTTTTTACTTTTAGGATGTTGTTTATATATTCAGCATTTCCTAAAACCATTCCAACTCTCCAACCAGACATATTAAAAGTTTTACTTAATGAATTTAATTCAATTGCAACGTCTTTAGCTCCTTCATAAGCCAATATACTTTTAGGATTGTTGTTTAAGATAAAGCTATATGGGTTGTCATTTACTATTAATATATTATGTTTTTTCCCAAATGCGATTAATTTTTTAAATAAGTCATCAGATGGTGCGGCGCCCGTTGGCATGTGCGGATAGTTCACCCACATCAATTTTACTTTTGACAAATCTGAGTTCTCCAATGCCCTGAAATCAGGCTGCCAGTTATTTTCAGAATCAAGATCATAAAAAATAGGGCTGGCTTGGACTAATTTGGTAACAGAAGCATAAGTTGGATAACCAGGATTCGGAATTAGCACTTCATCACCTTCATTTAGATAGGCCATAGAAATATGTAAAATTCCTTCCTTTGAGCCCATCAATGGTAATATTTCATTTACCGGATTTAGGGCGACATTATAATTTCTATTGTAAAAACGAGCAATTGATTGACGTAATTCAGGAATCCCTTGATAATTTTGATACCCATGAACATTAGCATTTTTCAGTGCTTTTACAACCTCTTGTGGAGGATCTAAATCAGGACTGCCAATTCCTAAATTGATTATAGGTTTTCCCTGATCAATGAGAGATCTGACTTCTCTTAATTTTATAGAGAAATAATATTCCTTCACATCTTTCAGTCTGTTAGCAATTTCTATCATTTTTCTATCTTATTTTGTTTGTACTCCCCTAAAATTTTTAGATGTGTTACTTTTTTGTTTATTAAATGCAGTGCATTTTCATATAGTTTTTTATCTTCAAATATCAGATCAATAAAAAATGCATATTTCCAAGGTTCATCAATTTTTGGTAAAGATTGGATTTTCGTGAGACCTATCTCGTGTTTTGCAAAAATATCCAATACTTCTGCTAAACTCCCTGTTTCATGTCTGGTAATAAACTTGATAGAAGATTTGTTTTTTTCTACTGCTATTTTGCCTAAAATAGTATTGCGATCTGATTTCTTTTTAAGAATAAAAAATCGTGTTGAATTGTGCTTAATAGTTTGTATATCGTCAGCTAACACATTTAAATCAAACATCTTTGCTGCTTCTTTGCTCGCAATTGCTGCAACTCCGGTAATCTTGTTCTCTTGAATTCTTTTTGCAACCTCTGCAGTATCTCTCTCTTCAATCAATTTAATATTTGGATAATTTCTAAAGAATTTGCGACATTGCAATATTGCCATTGGATGAGACCAAACTTCTTTGATGTCTTCAAACTTTTGACCTCTCAAAGACATCAAATGGTGATGAATATTAAGATATACCTCACCTTCAATGGTTAAATTATACTCATCTAACAATGAATAATTTGGTAAAATGGCACCCGCGATAGAATTTTCTATAGCCATTACAGCACTATCCGCCTTATCATTATTGAGTAAAACTGGAATTTCAGTGAATGACATGCATTCAACCAATTGGATTTCATTTCCAAAAAATTGCCTCGCCACGATATCGTGAAAAGATCCTTTAATTCCCTGTATTGCAACTTTCATTTCGTTTTGGAGTAAAAAAAAAGTCTCGTTTTACCGAGACTTTCAATGTTATATTTTATTATAATTACACATATACAGTCTCTCTTTTATTTATATAAAAAAAGTAAAAGAAGAAATAGTTAAATATGTATAATGAATTTCTCATTGATTTTGAATATGTCGGCAAATCTATGAATAAAATTTTCATTTACAAGTTTTTTCATGAAATAGTTAGCAAATTTTCAGAGTTTATTCATTTTACCGATGAATAGTTGATAATATACCCTGAATCTTTGATATTTTGTTTTGGAGGTTCTCAATTATATCATCCAAAGTTTTGTTTCTTTGTACATCAATTAAAATGATTCTATGTCTATTGAAGTTAAAGATGTATTAAAGGTGTATGGAAAACAAAAGGCCTTAAATAAAGTTAATTTTGCAATACAATCTGGTGAGATTGTAGGTTTTTTAGGTCCGAATGGCGCCGGTAAATCTACCATGATGAAAATTTTAACGACCTATATAACACAAAACGAAGGTACCGTAAAAATTAACGGATATGATACGTTGACAAATTCGTTCGAAGTTAAAAGTTCCATTGGCTATTTGCCGGAACACAATCCTTTATATCTGGATTTATTTGTAAAAGAGTATTTAAACTTTCACGCTAGCATTCATAAAGTTTCCAAGGAAAGAATTTCTGAGGTTATTGATATGGTGGGATTAACGCCGGAAAAAGGAAAAAAGATCAATCAGCTCTCCAAGGGATACAGACAAAGAGTTGGTCTTGCCGCAGCGCTCCTTCATGACCCGGAGGTCTTAATTTTGGATGAACCTACCACAGGTTTGGATCCGAATCAATTGATGGAAATTAGAGGGCTCATTCGAGAAATCGGTAAGACCAAAACAGTACTTTTATCTACACATATTATGCAGGAGGTGGAGGCCATGTGCGACAGAGTGATCATAATTAATAAGGGTGAAATAGTTGCAGATAAAACATTAGAAGAATTATTGGAGAATCAAGAACAAATAATAGAAGTCGAGTTTGATTTACGAATTGAAAAGCAATTAATTAATCAAATAGTTCATATCAAAAAAGCAGATAATATTTTTGATAATACCTGGCATCTTGTCTTTGAAACAAAAGAAGATATGCGATCAAAAATATTTGATTTTGCTAAAGAAAATGGGTTAAAAACACTTCAAGTACAGCTTAAGAGTAATAATTTAGAAAGTTTATTTCAGAGTTTGACTAACTAAATTATGTTTAAAAAAGGTTTGCAAATATTTGTCTTGGTTGTACTTGCACAGTCTATTCATTCACAAGAAAAAGACAAGAATTTTTATATAACCAAAGGGAAAGGTATTGAATTCCATTTTTTTGATGACAACTATCTTTTACAGGTGGATTTCAGAGGACAATTCAGAGCTTCCTATCCTTATGATAATTTTCCGGTGGTAAGCGAAGACTTTACTGACGAAGAAACAACACTTGGTATTAGCAGAGCGAGAGTTAAAATAGGAGGCCATATATACAGACCGTATTATACATTTTATTTTGAAGAAGATCTTAAAGGAGGGAATTTGCTTGATTTTCGAGTGCAAATTGAGAAATTAGAATTTTTAAAATTGAGAGTTGGACAATGGAAGGCCAGGTATTCAAGAGAAAGGGTCATTTCCTCCGGAAAACAAGAGGGATTAGAAAGATCAATAATTAATAGAATATTCACTATTGATAGGCAACAAGGAATTTCAATATATGGAAACCCGGATGGTGGTGGTTTAGCCAATTTTAGTTATTGGTTGTCGGCGTTTATGGGAACTGGTAGAGGTGGAGGACCAAATGATGATGATAATTTGATGTATATGTTAAGACTTCAATGGAATCCTAATGGAGAAGTTTTAGCATTTTCAGGCTCGGATTTGAAGTTTCACAAAAAATTTGTCTCTTCGATAGCAATTGCAGGAGTAACCAATACAAGTCCTTACACAGCTTTTTCAACAAGAGGAGGTGAACAATTGTACGGATTTGAACCTGGGGTAGCCGGACAATATAAAGTAGATCAATTACTTTTTGAAACCGCTTTTAAATATAAAGGAATTTCATGGCAACAAGAATTCCATTATAAAAATATTGATGATAAAGTAAATTTGCAAGAGACTGCTTTAATAGGTAATTATTTTCAAATAGGGTACTTTTTTCATGGTCTTTTCCCAAAATTTCCAGCTCCCTTTGAGATTTTCGCACGTCAAGCTTTTTATGATGCAAATATTGACATGTCAGGTAACAGTAACTATGAATTTACTGTTGGCTGCAATTGGTTTTTTAAAGGACATAAGAATAAATTGACTTTTGATTATTCTTATCTGGAATACAACGAATTTACACCAACTTTTGTTTCTGGCAATAGGGTTAGATTACAATGGGATATTTCCATATTTTAATGTTTATTATGTTAAAACGTATCTTAGCCAAAAATTTTAAGAATAAATGATACTTGATCAAATTCCAAAAATTAAGCATATTTCAAGCAATAATTTTTTATTGTTAGCTGGGCCCTGTGCCATAGAGGGTAGAGAAATGGCAATGCAAATTGCTGAAAAAATAGCTGAGGTTACTGAGAAATTGCAAATTCCATTTATCTTTAAAGGAAGTTTTAAAAAGGCAAACCGATCCAGAATTGATAGTTTTACCGGAATTGGAGATGAAAAAGCACTTCAGATATTAAAGGAGGTAGGAGATCAGTTTAATATTCCAACGGTAACGGATGTTCATGAGGTAGGGGACACATCATTGGCTTCAAAGTATGTGGATGTGTTGCAAATACCTGCATTTTTAGTTCGCCAAACGGATTTAGTGGTGGCTGCTGCAAAGACCGGGAAAGTCATAAACCTAAAAAAAGGACAATTTATGAGCCCTGAAGCTATGCATCATGCTGTGAAAAAAGTAATGGATAGCGGAAATAATCAAGTGATGATAACCGATAGGGGTACTATGTTTGGCTATCAAGATATGGTTGTCGATTTTAGAGGAATTCCGATAATGCAGCAATACGCTCCAACGATATTAGATATTACGCACTCATTACAACAACCAAATCAGGCAAGTGGCATTACAGGAGGTAAACCCGAATTGATAGAAACCATTGCAAAGGCCGGGATAGCGGTTGGTGTTGACGGGCTATTTTTAGAAACACATTTTGATCCAGATATCGCAAAATCAGATGGTGCAAATATGCTTAATTTAACCTATCTGGAAGATTTATTAACCAAACTAGTTGCTATACGTAAAACGATTAACCAATTTTAGTTGCGCATAAATTCACTTAACAAGATTGCGGTCGCCGTGGCAACATTTAAACTCTCCGTTCTTTTTACATCACCAAATTGAGGTATTGTAACATTCGATGTGATAAGCTTTTGTATTTCTTTAGATATTCCATTGGCTTCATTACCTAAAACCAATACGGCTTCTTTGATTAGTTTTTTTTGATATACATTTTCACCATTTAGCAGGGCACCATATATTGGTCTTGTATCTTCTCTTAAAAAAGACTCGAGATCTTTATAAATAATGGAAACCCGGGATAGAGATCCCATACTTGCTTGCACAACCTTCGGATTATAACAATCTACCGTATTAGGAGAACAAACTAGTTGTTCTATGCCAAACCAATCACAAAGACGAATGATCGTACCTAAATTTCCCGGATCATTAACACCATCCAAAACCAAGCTAAAACCTCTGGTTTTTAGACTGTCCATATTTGGAATTTTGAAAACACCTAATATTTGATTGGGGGTCGAAAATTCGCTGATGCTTTTTAATTCTTTATCGGAAATTATAAGGAGATCATCTCTTGATAATTTATTTGAATAATCACTAGTACAAAGTATTAGGTGAGGTTTAAATTTTGATTGTAATAACTCTTCAACAACCTTAATTCCTTCAGCCAAAAACAATTGATATTCTGATCTATTTTTTTTTCTTTAGACTGTTTATTAATTTAAATTGCTTTTTGCTGAACATATAAATAATGTTACTTTTGGTAATGATATAAAAAACTCCTTAATTGCAGAATTCTTTCACAAAAATACAATTCTCCGCGTTAATGCTAACGTTTTTTATTTCTTGCAATTCAGTTAAATATGTCCCCGAAAATGAAAATTTATTAAAAAAGAACACGATAACCGTTAATGGTAAGGCTAAGTCGAGATCGAAACTGGATAGTTATTTATTACAAAAACCAAACAAAGCCGCATTTGGTGTGCCCATTTCATTGTATTTATATAATATGGGAGACATTGAGTTCGAAGAGACGTTCGACGAGTGGAGAGAAAATCATCCTAAAAAAAGCCAATCCTTTGACAATGTCTTTTCAAAAAAACAAAATTTTGTTATCTATAAAACTAATAAGGGCATAAACAATTGGATTCTTAAAAAATTTCAGGCTCCTGTAATATTTGATGAAACTAAGACAAATAAATCCGTAACTTCTTTAAAAAACTATTATATCTCACAGGGTTATTTTGAGGCTACCGTTACCGACAGTGTAAGTCAGCTTAAGGAGAAACAACTGGGAGTAGATTATGAAATTACTACAAACAATCAGTATTATATTGATTCTATCACTACGGAAATAGAATCCCCGGTCCTAGATTCTTTATATTATGCTAATATTGAAAAATCGAAAATAAAAAAAGGCAATCCATTTATTTTTAATGATTTTGAACAAGAAGAAGGTCGCTTAATTTCATTGTACAGGAACTCAGGAATTTATCATTTTGAGGGGAATATAGGATTTTATACTGATTCTATAAAGCATGACTATTATAAAGATGTTGTGTTAAAAATACCTGACAGGATTATCAGTGTTGAAGATAGCGTATTTAAGGTTCCATACAAAATGCAAAAAGTTAAAGAAGTCAACATATATACCGATGAAAGAGTAAAAAATAGAGAAATTAAGCCTACTGATTCTGTTCATTATGAAGGATATAATTTTTATAGTCATGGCAAATTGAAATACAAGCCAAAACATCTTGTAAATTCTCTATTTATTACTCCGAATGAATATTTCAAAGAAGCCGAAAGAAATATAACAAGAAATCATTTAAGAAAACTTAAATCTTTTTCGCCCTCCATTAATATAAAGTACAGGGAAAATGAAGATGAATCTTTAACAGCGGACGTTTATTTAAATCCGCTTAAAAAAATAGCACTTACTTTTGATTTGGATGCAACAACATCTAATATTAAGCCATTTGGAATTTTGGGTAAATTTTCGGTCTTAGGCCGAAATATGTTCAAAGGTTCGGAGATATTAGAACTTTCGTTCCAGGGTTCTTTTTTAAATGTTGCCGCTGATGCTTCGAATAGTTCCAATTTTTTTAACGCCTTTGAAGTATTAACTATAGCTTCTTTGACTTTTCCCCGTATAATATTTCCAATCAGGACAAGCTCGATAATACCAAAATACATGGCTCCAAGCACAAGAGTAGATGCGAGTGTAAGCTTTCAAAAAAATATTGGTTTAGATAGACAAAATATTACTTTAGGTATGGCCTATACATGGAAGAGTTCCAAAAAAATTGGCCATAGGATAGACCTTCTTAATCTTCAATATATCAAAAATAAAAATATTGATAATTACTTTTTTATATACGACTCAGAATACCAAAAATTAGATCGCGTATCATTAAACCTTTTTGATACTTCTCTACCACAGGAGAATGATATTATTCTGGGATTCATGGATTTTGTTTTGGACCCTGATAATGGTTATGACGAAACAAATCCTATTGATTATGATGTTACTTCCGATGTGGATGAAAGACGGGATATTCTTATTGAAGATGTAATGGTGCCGGTCTTTTCGTATAATTTTGTTTATAATTCCAGACAGGGTTTAAATGATTTCGACTATTCCTATTTTATGGCGAGAATAGTTTCCGCAGGAAATTTGTCGACCTTATTGGCTCCAAACACTAATGAACTTGGTCAAAAATTAATGTTCGGTTTGCCAATTGCACAATATTTGAAACTTGAACTAGAGTATAAAAAATACTGGGAACTCTATCAAAACAATCAATTGGTCTTTAGAACTTTCATCGGTGCCGCGATGCCCTATGGTAACTCGGATAATATCCCATTTAGTAGAAGCTACAGTGCAGGTGGAAGCAATGAAATTAGAGCTTGGCGAACTTTTGAGTTAGGACCCGGTGGTGAGAAAACCAATTTGGAATATAGTGTCTCCACTTTTAAATTGGTTATGAACTTGGAGTATAGGCTTAAATTAACAGAAAAAATATATGGTGCCTTATTTGTTGATGCCGGAAATATATGGGATATAACAGATTCTAATTTAGTCAAGGAGAAGGGTAAACTAAACGATCTGAGCTCATTTAAATATACCGCTGTTGGTTCGGGATTTGGATTGAGATATGATTTTGGTTTTTTGGTTTTCCGATTTGATATTGGTTTTAAAACCTTTGAACCCTATTTGGGTAGAGATGGAGAGTGGTTTGTCAATTATAATTTTGGTAAAGCTGTGTACAATATTGGTATCAATTATCCATTCTAATTCGTATAATTTTGTACTTTTGTTAATCAAAATAATTTCAATTAAAATTAAATAAAAATGTCACAAAAAATTAAATCAGGAGTAGCTACAGGAGATGAAGTACAAGAAATTTTTAAATTAGCTAAGGAGAAAAATTTCGCCTTGCCTGCGGTAAATGTAACAGGTTCTGATACAATAAATGCAGTTCTGGAAACGGCAAAAGAGTTAAATGCTCCGGTAATTATTCAATTTTCAAATGGGGGAGGACATTTCAACGCTGGAAAAGGATTGTCAAACGAGGGTCAAAAAGCTGCAATAGCAGGTTGTATAGCTGGAGCTAAACACATTCATTTGTTGGCAGATGCCTATGATATTCCTGTGATCTTACATACAGATCATTGCGCCAAAAAATTATTACCATGGATAGATGGTCTTTTAGATGCAGGAGAAATACATTTCGCTGAAACTGGGAAGCCTTTATATAGTTCTCATATGATAGATTTATCAGAAGAACCAATTGAAGAAAATATTGAAATTTGCAAAGGTTATCTGGCTCGAATGAGTAAAATTGGGATGACTTTGGAAATTGAATTAGGTATAACCGGTGGAGAAGAAGATGGGGTTGACAATTCGGACGTGGATGTATCAAAATTGTATACTCAGCCGGAAGAAGTAGCCTTCGCATATGAAGAACTATTAAAAGTGAGTAATCGATTTACTATTGCAGCTGCTTTTGGTAATGTACATGGTGTTTACAAACCGGGAAATGTAAAATTGACTCCAAAAATATTAAGGAATTCTCAGGAGTATATTTCAGAAAAGTATAACGTTCCTCATAATACCATTGATTTTGTATTTCATGGAGGATCTGGATCTACCTTGGATGAAATAAGAGAAGCAATAGGTTATGGGGTGATAAAAATGAATATTGATACCGATTTACAATATGGTTTTACAACTGGTATTAGAGATTATTTTGGAAAATATGCCGAATACTTAAAATCACAAATTGGAAATCCTGAAGGAGCAGATCTCCCAAATAAAAAATATTATGATCCTCGTAAATGGTTACGCGAGGGTGAATTGACATTTAAAGCTCGTTTAAAACAGGCATTTGAAGATTTAAATAATATTGATACACTTTAAATTTAGTTTAGAGAACTAACTTTTTTAGTTGGTTCTCTAAATTTTTTCTAAATTGCCCCCCATTTTATTACTTTAGCAAGGATCATTTTATGCAGGAAAAGGATTTAAAAAACAGCGATATGAGTAGTTGGTTTAAAAGAAAGAATAAGGGAATTCAAACACCTACGATTGAAAAGAAGGATGTTCCGAAAGGTCTTTGGTATAAAACTCCAAGTGGAAAAATAATTGATTCAGATGAGTTAAAAGTTAATTTGTATGTGAGTCCTGAAGATGGTTATCATGTTAGAATTGGAAGTGCGGAGTACTTTGAAATCTTATTCGACGACAATCAATTTAAGGAGCTGGACGCAAAATTAACTTCAAAGGATCCGCTAAAATTCGCGGATACGAAAAAATATACCGAAAGATTGAAGGAGGCACAAAAAAAAACCAGTTTAAAGGACGCAGTTCGTACAGCAGTTGGAAAATCTTTGGGTAAAAACTTGGTTATAGCAGCGATGGATTTTAGTTTTATTGGTGGATCGATGGGTAGCGTTGTTGGAGAAAAAATTGCAAGGGCAATTGAATATTCTATCAAAAATAAAATACCTTTTTTAATGATTTCTAAATCCGGAGGAGCGAGAATGCAAGAGGCCTCGCTGTCTCTGATGCAATTGGTAAAAACTTCAGCAAAATTGGCTCAATTGGCAGATGCTCAAATCCCTTATATATCTTTATGTACAGACCCAACTACGGGTGGCACTACTGCTTCCTATGCCATGTTAGGCGATATCAACATAGCAGAACCTAACGCGTTGATTGCCTTTGCGGGCCCTAGAGTAGTAAAAGATACTACCGGAAAGGACTTGCCTGAAGGGTTTCAGAGATCAGAATTTTTATTGGAACATGGTTTCTTAGATAAAATAGTGGAAAGAAAGAACATCAAGAAACAAATTAATTTATATCTGGATTTAATTCAGAACAATCCAATAAGAAAATAAAACACAAAAAAAAGACTTTGAATTCAAAGTCTTTTTTAAACATTCAGCTTAAAATACTTTTTTTGGATATTTTTGACCAATATGAAACTCAAATGTCTTACCATAAATTAACGCGGTAGCAAGATCATCACACTCTCCGTCTCCATAATCTACAGTAATCTCTTTATCACCTTGTTTAATTTTCAGGATTCCGCTAACGATAAACCTGCAAGACATTTCTCTTCTTAGAGGATCTATTATGGAAACATCTCTTACTGTACCATCGTTTTTAGTTATGGTCCAATTTCCTGAAATCAAAAACACATTATCACCAAAAACCAAATTTTTATAGCCCTCAATCCAGACTCTTTTTCTTTCGCCAATTACGGTGGCAAATGTTTCATCTTCCCAAATTATCTTAATATCTGTTTTAATATTTGCTTCCCGAATACCATCGACAATAGTATGAGTTTTTGAGATATTTCCTTCTACTTTTTTACCATTAAAGTAAAAATTATCGAAGTAAGAGTTTGTCATAGCTTTTAACTCACCAATATTATAAGTTATGTCCATAACTATTTTTCCACTCAAAATATTTCCATTATGCATAGTACAGCCATCTCCAAAATCTATAGTGACATTTTTTGTATTCGCAGTAATTACTTTTGTAATTATAACACATTCTGGTATAAATTTCAATAATGGGGTGCTTTTAGAAGCTTCATTTTTATATACGTCTTGACTTTCAATATCGAAATATACATTTTCAATAATGTCATTTACACCTTCACTTATATCATCAATTTCTGCTTGTGAAAAAGCACTTTCTGTAAGTGTAATAGACTGGTCCTCATATATTGGATCTTCAGTGTTGCAACTTGTAACGATAAATCCGAACAATGCAAATATAAATAGGGAGTTTATAGCGTTTTTAAATAGTTTCTTTTTCATATTTAATTTGTTTAAAGTTTATTGTTAATTTAAACGATTTTGTTAACGAGTTATTATAAGACTGTTAGAATGTTGAAAGGTTTAAACAATGATTTTATTTTGTAAAAAAATGAGTAGGTATAATTTATTGCCAGTCAAAATAATAGTGTTATATTTGCCGCCTAATAATAGATTAGTACATAAAAATTATTAATTAAAATTTAATGTTAGCATGTATTTAGCAGCAGAAAAGAAAGCGGAGATTTTCAAAAAACATGGAAAATCGGAAAAGGACACAGGTTCTTCAGAGGGACAAATAGCACTTTTTACTTATCGAATTAATCACCTCACAGAACATTTGAAAAATAATCGTAAAGATTTTAATACACAACGTTCTTTAGTAAAATTAGTTGGTAAGCGTAGAGATCTATTAAATTATTTAATTAAAACCGATATTGTAAGATATCGTGAGATAGTTAAAAAATTAAGTTTAAGAAAATAAAATTAGAGAGGCTTTGTGCCTCTTTTTTTAATTTTTATTTAGTTTTTCCAATCATTTGTGATTAGAAAAATTATATTTAATATTTTTATAAAAGCTCATTTAGTTTTTTTAATTCTAAAGGGTAACTCAGGTAATTCATTGGCAAACGATACTCTAATCAATTGAGTTTAGAACAACACAACTACAAAAGTTTAACCATGAATTAATATATTCGCTTGGACAAAAGTGAATAATAAAAAACAAATTATGATTCCAAAAGTATTTAAAGAAACCATCGATTTAGGAGATGGAAGGACTATTTCAATCGAGACCGGCAAGTTGGCTAAACAAGCCCACGGTTCCGTTGTAGTTCAATCTGGCAAATGTATGTTATTATGTACAGTTGTATCAAATTACAAACAAAGCGACGTTGATTTTTTACCCATGACGGTAGATTATCGTGAAAAATTTGCGGCTTCGGGGCGTTATCCGGGAGGATTCTTCAAGAGAGAAGCAAGGCCTAGTGATGGCGAGGTGTTAACTATGAGATTGGTTGACCGTGTATTACGTCCGCTTTTCCCAAAAGATTACCATGCCGAAACACAAGTTATGATTCAATTAATGTCTCATGATGATGATGTAATGCCTGACGCTATGGCCGGTTTGGCGGCATCTGCGGCGATTCAACTTTCTGATTTTCCATTTGAATGTGCCATTTCGGAAGTTCGTGTTGGCCGTGTTGATGGAAAATTTATCATTAACCCAACTAGATCACAATTATTAGATTCTGATATTGAGATGGTCATTGGTGCGTCTGCAGATTCAGTAATGATGGTCGAGGGTGAAATGGATGAAATTTCGGAAGAAGAAATGATAGAAGCAATTAAATTTGGACATGAGGCTGTAAAAGTTCAATGTGATGCACAACTTAAACTTGCTGAAGCATTTGGAAAAAAGGAAACTCGAGAATATGAAACTGAAAGAGAAGATGAAGATTTTTCTAAGAAAATTCATGAAATGGCTTATGACAAGGTTTACGCAATTGCAAAAGCAGGATCTTCCAAACATGAAAGAACTGAGGCTTTTTCAGAGCTAAAAGAAGAAATTAAAGCAAGTTTCTCAGAAGAAGAAACGGAGGAATTTGGAGATTTGATCTCTAAATATTATCATAAGGCAGAAAAAAATGCGGTTCGTGACCTTACTTTAAATGAAGGTTTGCGTTTAGATGGAAGAAAAACGGACGAAATCAGACCAATATGGTGTGAGATTGATTATTTACCTTCTACTCACGGTTCTGCAATTTTTACTAGGGGAGAAACACAGGCATTAGCTACAGTAACCTTAGGAACTTCAAGAGAAGCAAATAAAATAGACATGCCATCCTATGAGGGAGAAGAGACATTCTATTTGCATTATAACTTTCCGCCATTCTCAACAGGAGAAGCGAGACCTTTAAGAGGAACTTCACGTAGAGAAGTAGGACATGGAAATTTAGCACAACGTGCGTTGAAAGGAATGATTCCGGAGGATTGCCCTTATACGGTTAGAGTCGTATCTGAAGTATTAGAATCTAATGGTTCGTCTTCAATGGCTACAGTATGTTCTGGTACAATGGCACTAATGGATGCCGGAGTTCAGCTTAAAAAACCGGTTTCAGGAATTGCCATGGGATTGATTTCGGATGCTGATTCTGGGAAATATGCTGTATTGTCTGATATTTTAGGAGATGAAGATCATTTAGGTGATATGGACTTCAAGGTGACAGGAACGGCTGACGGTATAACAGCTTGTCAAATGGATATAAAAGTTAAAGGTTTATCCTATGAGATTCTAGTAAATGCTTTAAATCAAGCGCAGGCAGGTAGGATTCATATACTTGGTAAATTGACTGACACCATTGCTGCACCTAATGAAGATGTGAAATCACATGCTCCAAAAATGGTTACCAGAACAATTCCAAATGAATTTATAGGTTCTTTAATTGGACCTGGTGGAAAGGTAATTCAAGAATTACAAAAAGAGACAGGAACAACTATCGTTATTAATGAAGACCCGGTTACAGAAGAAGGAATTGTTGAAATTTTAGGAACTGGTCAGGAAGGAATTGATGCCGTATTAGCTAAAATTGATTCTATACTATTTAAACCTGAAAGAGGTAGTGTTTATGAGGTTAAAGTAATTAAAATGCTGGATTTCGGTGCTGTTGTTGAATACGTAGAAGCTCCTGGTAACGAGGTCTTATTACACGTTAGTGAATTAGCCTGGGAACGGACGGATAACGTAAGTGATGTTCTAAAAATGGGAGATGTCCTTGATGTGAAATATTTCGGAATTGATCCGAAAACGCGAAAGGAAAAAGTATCGCGTAAGGCATTGTTGGAAAAGCCGGAAGGTTATGTTGCAAGACCTCCTAGAGATAATAATAGAGGAAGAGACAATAGGGGAAGAGACAATCGTCATCGCGGAAACGATAGAAAACCTAGAGAGAACTAGAACGAACTGAAATTTTAGACTATCTGTATTAAGTAAAACTCCCCATTTGGGGAGTTTTTTTATAAATACTTATACCGTTCTGAGTTGTTATAACTATTATTTTTAATTTCAGGGTTTAATACGTATTCGTACATCCATTTTCGTCTTAAATCGAGTTTTTTATAGCCCTTTTGTAACATTTGACTAATAGATTACGTATATGTTAGTACATGACTAATAATTTAGAAAAAATTAAATCCAATCGTATTAAATGAGACAACTTAAAATAACAAAGCAGGTTACTAACCGTGAAACGGCTTCCCTTGATAAATATTTACAAGAAATTGGAAAGGTAGATTTAATTACCGCAGATCAGGAAGTAGAGCTTGCTCAGCGTATTAAAGCAGGAGATCAATTAGCTTTAGAAAAATTGACTAAAGCGAATTTACGATTTGTGGTATCTGTCGCGAAACAATACCAAAACCAAGGGTTAACTTTACCCGACTTGATTAATGAAGGAAATTTAGGATTGATAAAAGCCGCTAAAAGATTTGATGAAACCAGAGGATTCAAGTTTATTTCCTATGCCGTTTGGTGGATACGTCAATCTATTTTACAAGCTTTGGCTGAACAATCAAGGATTGTTAGACTTCCATTAAATAAAATTGGGTCTATAAATAAGATCAATAAAACATTTGCAAGATTAGAACAAGAGAACGAGAGACCTCCATCTGCTGAAGAAATTGCGAAAGAATTGGATATGACGATTACTGATGTTAAAGAATCCATGAAGAATTCAGGTCGGCATGTCTCTATGGATGCACCTCTGATAGAAGGGGAAGATTCAAATTTATACGATGTTCTTTGTTCAGGTGAATCTCCAAATCCAGATAGGAAATTATTGCACGAATCATTAAAAGTAGAAATATTACGTGCCTTGGAAACCTTAACTCCAAGAGAAGCGGATGTTGTAAAATTATATTTTGGTTTAAGTGAAGCTCATCCAATGACGTTGGAAGAAATTGGAGAGACTTTCGATTTGACCCGTGAACGTGTTCGCCAAATAAAAGAGAAAGCAATCAGAAGATTAAAACATACTTCAAGAAGTAAAATTTTAAGAACTTATCTTGGATAGTAAAGAGATAAATAATTTAATTAAACTAAAAGCTTACGATAATTCGTAAGCTTTTTATTTTTACTTTTGACAAAAAATAAATATGGCACACCTTATTGCACCTTCCATACTCGCGGCAGATTTTGCGAACTTACAAAGAGATATAGAAATGATAAATCAAAGCGAAGCAGATTGGTTTCATATTGATGTGATGGATGGCGTCTTTGTCCCTAATATATCCTTTGGAATGCCTGTTATATCAGCTATTAAAAAGCATGCTAAAAAACCTATGGACGTGCATTTAATGATAGTTGAACCGGATAAGTTTATCAAAGAATTTAAAAAGGTTGGTGCAGATATTTTAACTGTCCATTATGAAGTATGCCAAAATCTTCATCGAACAATTCAGGAAATTCACAATGCAGAAATGAAGGCAGGTGTTTCCTTGAATCCACATACCCCAATTTCTGGTTTAGAGGATGTTATTCAAGATTTAGACCTGGTTTTAATTATGAGCGTTAACCCTGGCTTTGGGGGGCAAAACTTTATTGAGAATACTTATAAGAAAATAATTCAATTGAGGGATCTAATAGACAAGTCTGGCTCAAAAGCAATGATTGAAGTAGATGGTGGAGTTAATGACCAAAATACGGCAAAATTGGTTGCTGCCGGTGCAGATGTATTAGTAGCCGGTAGTTTTGTTTTTAAGTCTGATGACCCTGTAAAAACAATTAAAAATTTAAAATTATAATTGGTAAATCAACCTATAATATCAACAAATATAAGGGGGATCAGCGTGGAATAAAAGATTATATTATTTCATTTTGTATTAAATCATTATTAAAAAATTCAATATTTTCTTCCTTAATATCTTTTATGTTCAATTGCATTGAGGTCAAGCCATTCCAATTGTTTTCTTCTATGGTAAAAGCAGCTTGAAAAGTATTTCCTTTACTAATCAAATTAAATTTCTTCCCCATTCCAAAACCAATAGCGTTATAGGTTTTTTGGTCAGCTCCCGATATTATACTAAGTTTTAAATGATCTCCGTCTTGTCCAACTTTTTTTCCATATCCATTATCACGAAGGCCTGAAGCCATAAACACAGGTTTCATATTTTGTGGACCAAAGGGCCCAAATAAATTGATAATTCTGAGAAATTTAGGATTGATATCCGATAGATGAATGGAAGTATCAATTGTTATTTCCGGAGTTCGCAATTCAGTTGGAATGGTTTTCTTAACTACCTCCTCAAATTTTTCTTTGAACTTTTGATAATTTTCCGGCAATAGAGTTAAGCCTGCGGCATATTTGTGACCACCAAATTGCTCTATAAATTCACTGCATGCCTGCAAGGCATTATAAACATCAAATCCTTTTACAGAACGTGCAGATGCAGCCAGCCTATCTCCACTTTTGGTAAAAACTAAAGTTGGTCTATAATAAGTTTCAATTAATCTTGAGGCAACAATTCCTATGACACCTTTGTGCCAATTTTCGTCAAATACAACGGAAGTGAATTTTTCTTTTTCATTATTCCGATCTATTTGAAGCAGGGCTTCCCTTGTTATTTGTTTGTCGAGTTCTTTACGATGTAAATTAAATTGTTCAATTTTCGCGGCATATTCCTTAGCGGTATCATGGTCAGTCTCTGTTAAAAGGGTTACAGCGTGTCGACCGTGTTTAATTCTACCGGCGGCGTTTATTCTAGGTGCAATGATAAAAACAACATCAGTAATGTTCAATTGATCCTTGTTTACATTTTGAATTAAGGCTTTTATCCCGTTACGAGGATTAGTATTTATGACTTTCAAACCATAGGTTGCTAATATTCTATTTTCTCCGGTTATTGGAACGATGTCAGCGGCAATAGCAGTTGCAACCAGGTCTAAATAAGGAATTAAGCTCAGAATGAGATCTTTGTCCAAAGGATTTCTTCTAATGGATAAGGCATGAATTAATTTAAATCCGATTCCACAACCACATAATTCATCAAATGGATAATTACAATCTGTTCTCTTAGGATCTAAAACAGCAATGGCCTTGGGCAATTTTTCACCCGGCCTATGGTGATCACAGATAATAAAATCAATATTCTTTTTTTTTGCGTAATCAACTTTATCTATGGCTTTGATTCCACAGTCTAGTGCAATAATCAATGAAAAATCATTATCAGAAGCGAAATCAATACCTTGGTAGGAAATACCATAACCTTCATCGTATCTGTCAGGAATATAGTGAGCTACATGATTATATAAGTTGATTAAATAGGAGTAAACCAATGATACAGCTGTGGTGCCATCTACGTCATAATCTCCATAGATCAAGATATTTTCCTCATTCTTAATGGCTTTCTCAATTCTATCTATGGCAAGATCCATATCTTTCATTAGGAAGGGGTCATGCAAATCATCAAGCGAAGGGCGAAAAAAGTGTTTCGCCCCGTCATAGGATTCAATTTTACGTTGTAATAAAAGTTTTACTATGATTTTATCAACCGATAAAATATTGGCTAATTCATTCACTTTTTTTGGATCCGGATCCGATTTTATTCTCCAACGCATTAATGATGAAAATTTATTTAGAGTGCGGTATTTTTACTTTTGTGCGAAGACAAAACTAAGGTAAACAATTTAATAAAAAGTTTTTTGAAATAAGATGTATAAGGAATTTTACGGCGTAAAAATATTTTTTAAAAATTAAACTTGTACTTTAAGCCCCCAATAACTTGGAATCCCTGAACCTTAAAATTTGTATATTGTTGGTAGTTGCTGTTCAATAAATTATTCAAATTCAGAAAAACAGAAACTTTATCATTTATATTATATATCGCATCCAAATTAATATCGAAATAAGTAGAATTTGTAATTAAGTCAGTTGTTCCTAAAGGTAATATCGTTAACTCGTCCTTTCTGTCGGTTACAAAAAATAAATTAGCACCGGCACTCCATTTTTTCTGTTCATATCTAGCTATTAAGGTGGATTTCAACATTGGTAAATTCCAAGCTTCTTCTTCATTAGCTAAACTATAGGAGTTGAATTCGATATTCCCTCCAAATTTAAAACTCTTAAAAATATCAACAATTAATTCTCCATATGCGTGAATCGTGTTAACCTCATCATAAATGACCTGAAATGAGTTTCCCGCTTCATATCCTTCTTGTACCACAATAGTACCATCAGTTTTGGATGGATTTAATTTGTATAATGGCTTATCCTCTTCATTGATGTAAGCAACCTTTGCGTTAAAACGAAATTTGGAAGTAAGAAATCCCTTAATTCCTATATAGCCATTATATTGTTGACTTGTTCTTTTAATATCTAGGGTTGGAGATACAAAAGGATTTTCTTTAACGAACCCTTGATAGGAATTTTGCTCCAGATCACCAATTATTCCGGCATAAGCAACTAAGTTGTCGTTTTTTATTTTAAAAGAAGCAGTAATATTTGGGTAGATGTAAAATTTACTCTTTTCATCTTGTGCATTGGTCATGCTATAATAAAGTCTGATTCCTGCGTTCACAGTCAGATTTTCTCTTAGAATTTCAAAATTGGGACTTAACCCTATATTAAAAAAGGTGTAGCTAATATCGCTTGTTTGCATATAATTTTGATCAAAAATCCCTCCCAGAAAATCAAATGATATCTCTGTATATATTACCTCTCTTCCTACAGGGAAATCAAATATACCACTTACAGTACCTCTGGTCTCTCTGCTTTTGTTATTGTCAAATAAACTACTAAAATTTGCTTTCGCACCGTAGAATAAAGAATCAAATATTTCAATATTGCCACCTAAATATACATCGGTATACGATTGTTTTTCTTTAATCGAATTTAGAGCATTATTATTGAAAGTTATCTCCTCCGGTAAGCCATACCAATTTGTCAGTAAATAATTAAATCCACCATTTGCCTGCCATTTAAAATCTCTTTCCGACTGTTTATAGAAAAGATCAACATCGAAATCCATGAAATTGTCGTTGAGTTGCACTCCCTCTATACCGCCACCAGAAGAATGATAATTTATAAAACCGCCAAATTCGTTATAATTCGAGCTACTCGTACTAATAAAAGCCTCCACTATTGGGGTATTGTAATTTCCATACCCGGCCAATATATAATTACTATAAATGTGCTCCTTGGGATCTCGTTTCAAAGTTTTGGCCTTTCCTTTTGCCGGAGTGAATGTAGATGCTACAGGAATAGAATTTATGGTATAGTCTAATTCTTTCTTGGCCAATTCCACGGAATCAATTACAGGACCGATATTAATTTTATAAGCATCTGATACCGTGGGCGTGTAAGCTTTAACCACAGTAATTTCTTCGGTCTCTAATTTTTCTTTTTTCTTCTTTTGTGAAAAAATAATTCCGCTGGAAAATAAGAATATGATTAATAGGATATTTTTATTCATCGTTTTTAACTTAGCAATTATTTATTTTCAATAATTACGGATGCATTTGTTTTAGCTTCTTTGCTTTTAATTTTATTTAATTCCTGTCTCGCTTCGTCAATAATTTCCTGATAATCGGTAAATTTTTCGATTACACTTTCTAATATATATGTAGCTTGATATGCGTCTTCTAACTCATAAAAGTTTTTAGCCATAATTACCAATCCTTTTCCTGCCCAAAAAGCGTAGGATGAAAAGTCTGAAGCTAGCTTTTGAACAGATATATTGGACAACTTATAACTTCCCTCTTCGTATAAGAAATAAGCATCATAATAAATGGCTTCTGCCTTTAACTCCCCTGTGGCATATTGCTCTACCCTTTTGAACGCATCACGAGCTTTATCAAACTCTTCTGTTTCAAATGCAGACCTGGCAATAATAATTTCGGCATCCGACCTTATTTTGTCTTCTAATTTTTCATTTTGCAAAACAGTTTCTGCATAAGCAACCGCATCATCATAATTCTTTAAAGCATAGTTTCCTTTCATTAAATTATTTTGTGCAAAAATTATGTTTTGTTTGAAATTGGCTTGTTGTTCTAATTGAGATAAAATTTTCACCGCACTTTCCCAGTCACCATTTTCTAAATAATAATAGGAAAGCCTCATCAGTGATTGTTCGGAAAAATCATTTTTTTCTCTTCCAATAACAAAAGTATAATTGACTGCAGCCTTTTTTGATTCATTTTCTTTTGTATAGGATTCTCCCAAATAAAAATTGGAAGCCAGGATATTAGATCCGTTAGGGAATCTTTCCAGATATTTTTGAAAGGCTTCCACGGATTTTTTTGTGTTGTTAGTCAGGTAGAGCTGTTCAGCGGAGGCATACATTGTATTGTCCAATTCTTCGTCTGTAATACTCACATAATCAATATTTTGAATGAATTTTTCATACTCATCTACTTTTCCTATGTCAATATAAATCTGCTTGGCATTAGCAATACCTTCCTTCGCCTCCGGGGTACCTGGATAATTTTTTACAACAGTTTTATACTTAGTAAGTGCTTTTTCATTTTGATTGTCGTTATAATAGATCAGACCTTGTTTTAGTAAGGCCTTTGGTACAAATGAACTCATTCTATAATCGACAATTACGCTATTATAAGCCTCTATTGCCTGTGCTATTTCATTATTTCTAACATATGAATTACCCAACTCGTAATATGCGTCATCTCTTAATGTAGATTTTAAGTTATATTCAGTAAAATTGTTAAGTGCTTCTATTTTTTTGTTTAATTCACCATTAAAGCCATAACACATGGCAATTTGAAATTGTGCATAATCAGTATCAATCTCATTAGCATCAACTACCTTTTGATATGGTTTAACAGCTCTAAAGTAATCGCTTAATGCATAATAGCAATCACCTAATCGAAGGTAGCTATCAATTAAAAGCTTACTGTTCTCTGGGCTAGATTCTATGAATTGATTAAATGAACCACCAGACTTGCTGTATTCCTTTAACTTGAAATAGGTGTATCCAAGGTTGTAATTAACAATTCCATATTCGGGAACTTCTTTCGCTTCTGGTAATTTTTTATAGTTCTCAAAACCAACTAAAGCATCGTCATATTTTTCCAATCTAAAATTAGATTCTGCTTTCCAGAACTGGGCTTTTGCTTTATAGTTGAGATCAGGCGTTTCGTCTAAAGATTTATCAAAATTGATTATGGCCTCATCGTATTTTTCTAAATTAAATAGTTGAACACCATATAAATAGGTGACTTTTTGGTAGGTATCCTTATTTTTTGCCTCCTTATTATCTGCGAGATATTTTATGGCGCCACTATAATCGCTTGTGGTAATGAAGGCACTGATAAGAAGGTCGTTTATTTCACTATTGCCTTCATTTTCAGGGTATGCAAGAAGATATTCCTGAATTATTTCTGCTGTTGCATTGTAGGCATTGCCAATTTCATAACTCAACTTGGCATAATTTAACCAAGCATCTTTTTTAATCTCTTGATCAAAGTCCATTTGTTTCGCATTTCTAAACGCATTAAGGGCTTCTTGCTTTTTGTCATTTTTCAAATAACATTCCGCTAAATGATAGTATGCATTTTGAGATACAGCATTATTTCCATCAATGATCTTAGTAAACCAAAGAGTGGCGTTATCATAATCTTCTTGCATATAATATGCATAACCTAAGAGATAATAATCGGTATTATTCCATTTGCCTTTTTTACCTTTATATTCTAGTAAGTAGGGAATAGCGTTTTCATATTCATTCAAATTGAAATAACTCTCTCCAATTATTTTCGAAATTTCTGATGCTTGGACAGGGCTCGAATTTTTAAGTAAAGGTGTTGCAGCATCTATAGCTTCTTGAAATTTACCCGTTTTAAATTTGATATTGGCCAGATAGTATGGAATATCATCATTATCATCTGTTACCTGACTTAAATACTTATCAGCACTTTCAAAATCATCATCCCTATAAGCCATATATCCGTAATAATATTTGGCTTTTGGGCCATAGGTTTTTGAGTTCAATAATCTGGAAAAATAAGTTTTTGCACTGGCGTAACTCCCAACAGCAAATAAACTATATGCCTTTTTGAAACTAAATTCTTCTCCCGCAGAAAAACCTAGGTTACTCGGATCTACTTTTGAAAACCATTTAAGCGCGTAGGCATACCTTCCATTGCTGAAGTAATATTCGCCAACCTCTAAAAAAGCATTATTGCGTTTTGTGCTTGTGGGATATTTTTCAAAAAAGTCCTTCATCAATTCATCAGCATCCACCTGACCTAATCTAATTGCACAAAAGGCCTCATAATAATAACATCTCGCTTTTAACTCAGAGGCATCATCAAATTGATTTTTTATTTTTTCGAAAATCATTTGCGCCGCATTATAGTCTTTATTTTGGTAAAGCGATAAGGCGTGATTATAATCAACTAATTCATTAGTATATATTTCTGACTTTTGTGCATTCCCCAGATAAAAGAGGGACATGATCAGCACCAACAAAAGTTTTTGTTTTCTCATCTTAAACAGCAAATTTTTTAAACCTGGATTGAACAAATCAAAAGTAATAATATACATATTTAAGCAACGTTTAAATTTTGTTAAATTGTAAAATTGTTTATTAGTTGTACAGATTGTTGAAAAGTATGCTGTATTCGAATAATATTTATTCTTCTAAGAGTAGTTTATTCATAAAAATATTGAACTCATCAATAAATTCATCGTAGTATTTGCCAGTGGCCGGGCCCGAAAATCCGGAATGAATTCTTCTTACATTTCCTTTTTTATCAATGAAAATTGTGGTAGGAAAGGAGATTACTTCGCTTAGCATTGGTAGAGACTCAGATGCCGATTTCGTGCTGGAGGTTCCGGCTATTGCAAAATCATAGTTAACATGATATTTGGACTTCATTTTCTCTACTCTGGATTTGGCATATTCGAAATCAGCTTTTCCGTTTTTTTTATGTTCATAGGCTAAGCCAATTATTTCTACTCCTCTATCTTTATTTTCGTTATACCACTTTGATAAAAATTTGGTTTCATCCATACAATTCGGGCACCAGGTTCCAAAAATTTGTAATAAGACAACCCTATTTTTATACTTTTTATCTGCCAATGTTACAGGGTTCCCATCCAATCCTTGAAAAGAAAATGAGATCTTATCAAAGCCATCTTTTAAAAAAGTAAGTTCGTTTGGATCAGGAAGTATTGCTTTAGGATTTTTTATGGAAACAAAAGTTTTATACCCGGTTTTACCAGACCAAAATTGACCTTTTAAAATGGAATCACTTTGTATAACAGCCATAAATTTATAAATATGATCTCCATCGAAAGTATACAAATGCATGGTATCGTTTCTGGCAAATCCATCAAGATATCTGTAATCTCCTGTTTTTGTTAGAAAAGTGCCTTTTAACTTATTATTCTCTGTTTTGAATATCCCAATTGCCGGAATTTCCTTCCCTTCGGCAGATAAAAAAGTCGTCTCCCAAACGCCGTCAAAATTATTGTTGCTCTTTAAATTATCAAATCGATTATTTTTTCCATAAACAGCCTTAAAGGGAAGTATATAATCATCATCAAAGTTTTTGGTATACGATCCGGTCAAGGTATTATTTTCAATTTTGGCCTTCACACTAACATCAAAAATATGCATATTGAAGAACAGAGAATCATCTTTGATTTTCACCTCATCAATAGGTAATACTTCGTCTCCATTTATTAAATTTATTGTGTAATTATTTTTTGTTTTAATTACTTCAAAATTAAATGGAATTTTATTTTCCTGAGCAATAATAACCCCTCGCCATATACCTGTTTTTAATTCATTTTCAGGTTTTTCGTTATCACATGCCATAAAAATTAATGTGATAAAAAATAAAGTTATAGTTCTTGTAAAATCCATGCCGTTTAAATTGGTTTATACCATATTTTCTAATGGTCGTTAATTTTTGTAATTCCTCTCAAATCTATTAAAAAAGTTTTATTAAAATTTAAAATTTAAACTGTAAGTTTGTATTTTCTAATCGCATATTATTTAAAAATGCTTCAACTAAAAGACGCTTTTATTTTTCAGAGAGAGAACTTGATCTTGTCAAATGTTAATATGGACATCAAAAAAGGTGATTTTAATTATCTCATTGGCAAAACAGGTAGCGGAAAGAGCAGTTTAATGAAAACACTCTATGGAGATCTACCTCTGGAAAAAGGAGAAGGCAAGGTTGTTGACTTCGATCTGATCACATTAAAAGAGAACGAGATCCCATTCTTACGAAGAAAAATTGGAATTGTGTTTCAAGATTTTAAATTGTTGAATGACAGATCTGTTTATGATAATTTACTTTTTGTTTTAAAAGCAACTGGATGGAAGGATCCGGATGAAAGGGATAAAAAAATTAATGAAGTTCTGGAAAAAGTCGATTTAAAGTCAAAGGGTTTTAAAATGCCTTATCAACTTTCAGGCGGAGAACAACAGCGAATAGCTATCGCAAGAGCCCTATTGAATAACCCCGAAATGATCTTGGCCGATGAACCAACCGGTAATCTGGACCCAAAAACTTCTGTGGAAATAATGAATGTTTTGGAGGACATCAATAAAAGCGGTATTACCATTTTAATGGCTACCCACGATTATGCTCTGATATTAAAATTTCCACACAAAACGATTAAATGTGAGGGGAATAAAGTGTTCGAGGTAGTGTGAACTCATGCTGTCAATCCTAATTCCTACATATAATTATATCGCTCTCGACTTAGTAAAAAGTCTTCATAAACAACTCGAAGAACAAAATATTGTATACGAAGTAATTTGTTTCGATAATGGTTCAAATTCAGGGGCTAATATTGAAAACGATAAAATTAACAATATTCAAAATTGCTATTTTACAGTATTAAAAAAAGATGGAGGTAGGAGTAGAGCTAAAAACTTATTAGCTAAAAAATCGATCTATCCATGGTTGCTTTTTTTGGACTCTGATGTATTGCCAGTGTCTAAGAATTTTATTCAGAATTATGTTGACGCAATAAAAGCCAGGAATGAGAAAGTTTTTTATGGAGGACTCCAATATCACGACAATAAACCATCAGATGACAAAATGTTGCGATGGGTCTATGGTAAGGAAAGGGAAGAAATATCTTTAAAAAAAAGAAACTTAAGTCCTCAAAATTATTTTACCGCAGCTAACTTTTTGATTAATAGAAATCTTTTTGAAAAGATAAAATTCGATGAAAGTCTATTGGAATATGGACATGAGGATACCCTTTTTGCGTTAGAGCTAAAAATGAGGTATTTATTGAGAAGGTAAAAAAGTCAATTGAAAATTTGAGTTATTTACAGCAGCAAGGGAAA
>PVMK01117918.1_pt1:0-77500 | contig 104529 bp, 73 predicted proteins | sample 1853481 | NCBI WGS metagenome assembly PVMK01 (sample SAMN08533507, study PRJNA380276) | Marine sediment metagenome, whole genome shotgun sequencing project.
TTGGCTAATTTTGATTGCCTATATGATGGGACTTTCCATAGGTGTACACTTATTGAACCTGGTTACCATTCCAGCCATGGCAATGATCTACTACTATAAGAAACACAAGACCAGCACTATTGGTTTTGTGGCCACCATGTTGATAAGCGGCCTGATCATTGTTACCATTCTATCTGGTATTATTCCTGGACTGCCTAGCTTGGCCGGCTCCTTTGAGGTGTTTTTTGTAAATAATCTTGGATTGCCTTTTGGTTCAGGAATTTTGGTAATTGTCATTCTGTTGCTGGGTGGATTGATATATGGCATCATAAAAACACAAAAACAAAATCGAGAAATTTTCAATACCGCATTGCTCTCACTGGCCTTTGTTTTAATTGGCTATTCCAGCTACGCCATTATAGTGATCAGGTCCAACTACAACACCCCTATTGACCAGAACAATCCGGACGACATAATGAGTATAGTTTCCTATTTGAAACGAGAACAATACGGGTACCGTCCTTTATTACATGGTCGTTATTTTACTGCACAATTAACTGATCAGAAAAAAGGCCGTCCAGTATATGTGAAAGGAAAAGACAAATACATTATTGCCCAACACCGGATAGAGAATATATATGACCCAACTCAAACCACTATTTTACCCAGGATCTACAGCAATGATAAGAATCATGTGGCCAGATATCAAGAAGTATTGGGACTTAAAGAGGGTGAGATACCCTCATTTTCTAATAACATTGCGTTCCTTATCAAACACCAATTGGGCCATATGTATTTCAGATACTTTCTTTGGAATTTTGCAGGCCGCGAAAGTGATGTACAAGATGCCGGTTGGTTAGCTCCCTGGGACACCAAAAAAGATCTGCCAGAACGGTATGCTAACAACAAGGCAAGAAATAATTATTTTTTGCTACCTCTGATCCTTGGATTGGCAGGTATGTTTTTCCAGTTCAAACGAGATGAAAAGGGGTTTTGGGTGGTTCTACTGTTATTTTTTCTTACTGGTATTGCGCTAATCCTGTACTTGAATTCACCTCCTATTGAACCCAGGGAGCGGGATTACATTTATGTTGGCTCTTATTATACTTTTGCGATATGGATCGGTTTCGGGACCATGGCACTGGCCGATTGGCTGAAGAAGTATCTTAAAAATATTAGGGCGCCCATCGTGGCTACTTCAGTTACTCTTCTAGTACCAATGTTAATGGCTGCAGAAGGATGGGATGATCATAACCGTTCGAATCGTTTTTTCTCCGTAGACTCCGCAATTAATTATCTTGAATCATGTGCTCCAAATGCAATCCTGTTTACTGGGGGAGATAATGACACTTTCCCATTGTGGTATGCACAAGAGGTCGAGGGTGTACGTACCGACGTACGTGTAATTGTACTTACCTATTTTGCTACTGATTGGTACATCGATCAGATGCGTCGGAAAGCCTACCAGTCAGAACCCCTGCCGCTATCTTTATCCCCCAAAAACTATAAACAAGGTGGTGCCAACGATTACCTGCTGGTTCGAGAAGATCCGCGGCTCAAGGGCCAGGCAGTTGACCTGGACCAATACCTAAAGTTGATAAGAGAGGAAAGTGACCTGCTCCGATTACCCACTTCATTCGGCGACTCGGTAAGTGTAATGCCTGCAAAACGTATTGTACTTAATGTTGACAGCGCGGATGTAATTGAAAAGGGAATTATTCCCCCCGGAAAAGAGAGGTTGATCACTAAACAAATGTTAATACCAATAAAAGGTGGAGCACTCTATAAAAACGATCTGGCACTTCTGGACATCATTGCTACAAATAAATGGGAGCGGCCCATTTATTTCAATCAAACCTCATTGATGAACATTAACTTGGATCTAAGGGATTTTGTGGTTCAGGAAGGAGCGACATTCCGTCTTTTACCTATCGATGGCACAAAACAATTGGCCCTTGATACCGCTTTAAATACTGAAATAGATTTCAACCCAATTCAAAATCAGGTTAATTCGGAGGTTATGTACGAAAATATGATGAACAAATTTCGATGGCGAGAACTGGACAACCCGAAATCCTATTACAATACAGAAGACTACAAGGATAAGGCCATCTCGGTACACCGTTCTTATTTAAACAGTCTGGCAGAATCTCTGATAGCAGAAAATAAAATTGAAAAAGCCAGGAAGGTACTGCTTAAAAGCTTGGAAGTCATGCCCGATAAGGCCGTACCTTTCGGTATTTACAATGCTGAGTCCGTGAGTCTTCTTTTTGCAGTTGGTGAAACTGAAAAGGCCCTTGAGGTAGCAGGTATTCTTTCTAAACGTGCCGACGAAGAATTGAGTTACCTCACCAGAAAAGGAATCACCAACAGAGATACCTATATCAATCTTCGTACATTGGATCTGTTGCGAAACACCATGAAGTCAATGGGTCAAACTGAAGAGGCCCAGGCACTGGAGGAAACTTTCCTACAGCATTATAATGTCTTTCAGAATTGATCATTTAGTCAGAATACAAAAAAGGTCTAACCCTTTTTGTCCTTCCTCTCTCAAGATATAGTCTTCATGAGTAATATCGTTGACTAGTTGGTTATCTTGTTTTTGTAATTTCCGGCGGTTGATGCGGTTGAGAATGTCATAAGGAATACGTAATAGACTGGCAGGAAGTCTGTTTTGTAGATCAAGTACATCAAACCGGGTGATTTTTTCAACTGATTTTTTATTTTGATAATAGTAGTCCATAACCCTTTCATTGCCTGCAATTCCCATGATCTGTACCCTACTAAATACCCCTTCAGCTAGTTTTTGTAATTCATGACTTTGATATTCCCTTTGGTGCCAGGGATTCCTGGTAAGAGTAAACCTGATATTGGGTGTAGTAATCAGAGCAATCCCGCCTGGCTTCAACACCCGCTCTATTTCACTTAGAAAAGCCATGTCATCCTTGATATGCTCTATCACCTGAAAACTAACCACTCTGTCAAAAGAATTGTCTGGAATTTCCTTCATTGGAGGAATATTCGATGATATAAATTCCACCTGAGGATAAAGGGCAGTTAGTTTTTCGAGCACCCTTCCATTCTTATCTATTGCCACATACCGTTGACACTTGGATTGCATCAAAGCAATACCTCTGCCCTCCCCGCAACCCACTTCCAACAGATCTCCCTCAATATATGGCTGGGCCAGGTAGTATGCCTTAATCAGACGCTGATGGATGGGGTTGTCAGAATCTAACGTGTCACTGGTTATCTCTGTGGTATATATTGCCATATAAGATGTATGAGGAACGAGTCAAAGTTATGTCAATATCCTAAGAACTTCAGGCGGGCTGTTTAATAATTCTACTAATTTAGTTAATATTAAATATGCCCAAAGATCGAATTCCCCATACATTTTATAGTTTAAAGCACTATTTGCTTTCTGTTCCTTGTTTATTGGCTTGGTACGCTTGTTTTGGTCAGGAAGAAAGTTTAAACACACTTGACCTATACCAAACGGAAGCCCCGGTTAAATGTAGGTTTTCGCTTCTGGACCAAGGTGATTCACTCTGGATATATGCTGCAATAGAATTTAAGCAAACAGTTGAAGACTCCTCATTGTGGATCGAAACCTTCTGGATATCAAGCAACCAGAATTTGCATGACTCCACTCTTCTGCGATTAGGAAATAATAAACACTCCGTTATAAAATGGGGGTTTACACCACAAACACTACCCGGTTTATTAACTCTGAAGTTGAAATGGAAAGCTCGTACCTGGACCTTTCAAGACCATTTCCCAATGAGTGCTTATCATCCTTCAGGTGGATTGTCCTTATGGCAGACTTCAAATCCCCTACTTAATACCTGGATCTATAACTATGATAGTGTTCTGATAAAAACAGCTGGAAATACCGAGGTGTTTGCATATTACTATGACCATAATTTCGATCCGGCAAGGCCCCCTATGACCTTACGACCAGGTAAAGGAAGTGAAATCCTTGATATTGATACCATCTTGGTGCTCGCCCCGGATCAATATTATACACCAGATAAACCCGGACTCTATTTTTTACAGACCGATAGTAGTTCAACATTAGGAACATCACTATTTGTCTCAGACAACCAATTTCCTCAACCTCAGGAAATAAATGAACTTACCGAGCCACTGATCTATATTACCACCAAGGTAGAGTTTCAAAAAATAAGTAAGGACTTGACTAGTAAACAGGAGTTGGATAAATTTTGGTTGTCCACTGTGGGGTCTCCCGAAAAAGCCCGCGTGGCCATCAAGAATTACTACAATAATATTGAGGTGGCGAATATATTGTTTACCAGTTACAAGGAAGGTTGGAAAACTGATCGTGGAATGATTTATACGGTTATGGGCCCTCCTTTATCAGTGGTGAAAGAGCACGAAACCGAAACCTGGGGGTATCGGGATAAAGCCAATGAGGAAATTAAATTTGTTTTTAAGAAGATTCGAAATATTTTCTCAAACAACCACTACGAATTGTTAAGGGATACATCTTACGATCGTCAATGGTTTTTGGTAATTGATCGCTGGAGGGAAGGGCAAACCAAATAACCATGGCATCTCAAAAAGCTTCCGAGAAAACGTTCATTTACGGTACCCGTGTTATCATGGAGGGCATTAAAGCGGGTCGCGAAATTGACAAAATTCTTGTGCTCAAGAACCTAAAAAACCCTATGGTACAAGAGTTGTTTAGTTTGGCCAGGGACCACCGTATACCCTTACAAAGGGTGCCCGTTCAGAAACTTAATGGTTATACCAGAAAAAATCACCAGGGTGTGATTTGCCTGCTCTCAGCCATCAGTTACGGTTCTTTGGACCACGTGATATCGCAAGCTTTCATAGAAGGAAGGACACCATTAATTACTATGCTTGACCGGATAACGGACGTACGGAACTTCGGTGCCATTGCCCGAACTGCTGACGCCGCTGGTGCTGATGCCTTGGTGGTACCGCTAACTGGCCATGCTCAGGTAACTGAGGACGCCATCAAAACTTCCGCAGGGGTTTTGAACTATCTACCAGTTTGCCGGGTAAATAGCCTAAAATCCTGCATAAAAGAACTCCAAAATAGCGGATTACAGGTTGTAGCCTGTTCAGAAAAATCAGACGAATTAATGTATTCAGTAGATTTACGCGGTCCCACAGCCATACTAATGGGTTCAGAACAAGATGGTATCGGGCCAGAATTGTTAGCCCGCTGTGATTTTCATGTTAAAATTCCTATGATGGGGAAAGTCTCATCCTTGAATGTGTCAGTTGCAACTGGGCTGGTGCTATATGAGTGCGTTCGACAAAGGTTGGAACTATAGATATTTTAGCATTTTCTGTGCTTTAATATCAGCAGAAAAATTCCTGAACTGTCGCTCATTGTTTTTTTCACAAATGAGTAGTACGTTATCAATATCTGCTACTAAATAACCGTCCAACCCCTGAACAATTATTAACTTATCTTTGGGTCCCTTCACTATACAGTTTGTAGTATTGTAAGCAAGGATATTGGCCTCAAATACATTATTATTTCCATCCTTTGTCTTCAAGTCATACAAAGTAGCCCACGAGCCAATATCGGACCATCCAAAGTCTGCCTGAACTACATATACATTGGATGCATTTTCCATGATTCCATAGTCAATTGAAATATTCTTGCATTGATAGTAAACCTCCTTAATAAAATCAGCCTCTTGGGGGGAATAGTATAAAGATTCACCTTGGGCAAATAATTCTGCCATATCCGGCAGGAAATTTTCAAATGCAGATTGGATAGTATTTACATTCCAAACGAAAATTCCGGCATTCCATACAAAATCCCCGCTGTCCAGAAATTTCTTGGCTAGATCCAGTTCAGGTTTTTCTGTAAATGTTTTCACCTTCTTCAACTGATCACCTGAGTCTGGAAGAAATTGAATATAGCCGTATCCGGTCTCAGGTCTATTGGGTTTGATGCCAATGGTAATGATCCGGTCAGAGGTGGCTGCTGATTCAACGGCAATCGAAATTACTTCTTCGAATTCCTTTTCTTTAAATACCGTATGATCAGAAGGTGTGACGATAATATTTGCATTTTTATTCTTGGAAGCAATCTTATAACTGGCATATGCAATACAAGGTGCGGTATTCCTGCCCATAGGCTCAGACAATATTTGATGATCACTTAATTCCGGCAAATGTTCTTTTACCAGTTCTGTGTAGGATTCGTTAGTTACCACATATACATTCTCTTGAGGACAGATACCCTTGAATCGATTATTGGTTAATTGGATCAGCGAGTTTCCAGTATCCAAAACGTCCAAAAACTGCTTGGGACGATAGTTGCGGCTGTAGGGCCAAAAACGACTTCCCACACCACCAGCCATGATTACCACGTAAGTGTCTTGATTGGTCATATTATTCCCTCCTTTAACAAATCATGCAAATGAACGAACCCCAGTACACGACCTTCCTCAGTTACAATTAATTGAGTAATGTTATTTTCCTGCATAACAGCCAAAGCCTTGGCGGCAAAGCACTCTTTATCCACAGTTTGAGGGTCACTGGACATAATGGATTTCGCAGTTATACTTCCCGGAGTATAGTTTGATTCAAGCATTCTTCTAAGATCTCCATCTGTAATAATCCCCTTTAATCTCTGCGATTCATCCACCACTGCGGTGGCTCCCAATCGTTTGGTGGTCATTTCCAGAATAATTTCTTCGATTGTTGCATCAATCAAGACCACCGGACAATCATTATTGGGATAAATGTCAGAAACCTTCAAATACAGTTGTTTACCCAGCGAGCCGCCAGGATGAAATTGTGCGAAATCACTACTACTGAACCCCCGGGCCTCCAGCAAACATACGGCTAATGCATCACCAAGTGCCAGGTGCACAGTAGTACTAGTGGTAGGGGCCAGATTAAGCGGGCAAGCCTCTTCATCTATGGTCGCATTTATCAGGTAGTCTGCTTGAAGTGCCAGTTCTGACTTCATATTGCTTACCATAGCAATGAGTTGACATCCAGTACGCTTCACCAGAGGAATCAAAACCTTGATCTCTGGGGTATTGCCACTTTTTGATAGCAACATTACCATGTCCTCTCTCCTGATTATTCCAAGATCACCGTGTATTGCGTCTGCGGCATGCATAAAAATAGCCGGAGTACCGGTAGAATTTAATGTTGCAGTAATCTTGTTGGCGATAATGGCACTTTTTCCTATCCCTGAGACCACTACACGTCCTTTACATTGCAGAATTGCTTCCGCTGAAGACACAAATCCTTGGTCTATATATCCGCTAACTTTATCAATAGCCTGAGCTTCATTAATAAGTACTTTTTTAGCTGTTTCTCTGATATTTTTTAGTAAATTCAATATTGAGATGCCCTAAAAATAAATTTGCATAAAGATAATCAAATTACCGAATCTATGGGGTCACAGCCTATGTTGATTGAACAAAAGGACCAACTTAAAGATAAGTTAAAAGAAGTATTTGGCTACAGTCAATTTAGGGGCACTCAAGAAACTATTATTAAGAATGTCCTTGGAGGTAAGAACACTTTTGTGATCATGCCTACGGGAGCAGGCAAATCATTATGCTATCAACTACCTGCAGTGATAATGGAGGGAACGGCTGTGGTTATCTCCCCTCTGATCGCACTCATGAAAAACCAGGTGGATCAACTTAATGCCCTGGGAGTTAATGCTCAGTTTCTCAACTCAACCCTAACCAGGTCAGAGATCAACCGGGTAAAGCAGGAAACACTTGAGGGGAAAATAAAGCTCCTGTACGTTGCTCCTGAGTCACTTACAAAACCCGATAATATTAGTTTCTTGAGGCAGTCAAAATTGACTTTCGCTGCTATAGATGAAGCCCATTGCATCTCTGAATGGGGCCACGATTTCCGTCCGGAATATAGAAAGATAAAGTACATTCTGGAACAGTTGGGTGAGCTACCAATTATTGCACTTACTGCCACAGCCACTCCCAAAGTAAAACTAGATATCCAGCGAAACCTGCAAATAGAAGACGCGGATATATTCAAATCCTCATTTAACCGTGAGAATCTGTATTACGAGGTACGGTCGAAAAAAGACATTAAAAAACAACTAATCAAGTTTGTAAAAGCTCATCATGGCAAATCGGGTATTGTTTACTGCCTGTCCCGCAAAACCGTCCAAGAAATAGCGGAGTTTTTACAAGTGAATGATATTAAAGCTGCTCCATATCACGCAGGGCTGGATAGCAACATCCGGATTAAAAACCAGGATGATTTTCTTAACGAAGAAATACATGTTATTGTAGCCACCATTGCGTTTGGTATGGGCATTGACAAACCTGACGTGCGGTTTGTAGTTCATTACGATACGCCTAAATCACTGGAAGGTTATTATCAGGAAACGGGTCGCGCTGGAAGAGATGGATTGGAAGGTAACTGTCTAATGTTCTACAGTTATAACGATATAATTAAACTAGAAAAATTCAATAAAGACAAACCGGTTACCGAAAGAGAGAATGCCAAGATTCTCCTGGAAGAAATGGCATCGTACTCAGAATCTGCGGTATGTAGAAGGAAACAACTACTTCATTATTTCGGGGAAATATACCAGGGAAATAATTGCTCAGAAACCAAATGGTGTGATAATTGCCGGTATCCCAAAGAGAAATTTGAGGGGATGGATTATGTACTTACAGGGTTGATGACAGTAGAACACACCCGCGAACGATTTGGACTTCAACATTTGACTAATGTGATCACCGGGGTGAACAGCCAATACGTACAAAGCTATGGTCACAATAAACTTTCTGTATTTGGCTCTGGCAAAAAAGAAGGTAAAGAAATGTGGCACTCTATAATCCGTCAGGCCCTGCTGATGGGATTTCTTGAGAAAAATATAGAAAATATAGGAACCCTAAAGTTAACCGTAAAAGGACGATCGTTTTTAAAAGAACCGTACTCTGTCGAGCTTGGCAAAGACCACGATTACGGCAAGGAAGAGGAGCCCAGCCTCACGGACGAGGCAATCAATCGAAGGTCCTACGACATTTCACTTTTTGAGTTATTGAAAGGACTAAGAAAGAAAATTGCCCGTCAGAAAGGGTTACCACCCTATGTGATATTTCAAGACCCTTCGCTGCAGGAAATGGCTGTTATATACCCTACTAATCAGGAAGAGCTGTCCCAGATAAATGGAGTTGGCAAAGGGAAGGTGACCAAGTTTGGGCAACCATTTATTGAGACTATTTTAAAATATGTGGTTGAGAACGACATAACCACTGCTTCTGACGTGGTAATTAAATCCGCGGTTAATAAGTCCAAAAATAAAATACACATTATTCAGCAGATTGATCGTAAAGTGGATCTGGAGGAAATTGCAGAATCAAAGAATATGAAAATGGGGGAACTCTTGGGAGAGATAGAGCAGATCTGTTACTCTGGGACTAAATTAAATCTCGACTATTATGTGGAACAAATAATGGACCATGACCGGCAAGATGACTTGTATGACTATTTCCTAAATGCAGAGTCTGATAGTATCACCGAAGCTTTGAACGAATTGGAAGATGAAGACTTTTCCGAAGAAGAGTTGCGACTGATGCGTATCAAATTCTTATCCGAATACGCAAACTAGCACCTTAGATCTGGAAGTATGAACATTCTTATTTTAGGGTCCGGGGGCAGAGAGCATGCATTTGCCTGGAAGATAAAGCAAAGTCCAAAATGTAAACGGCTGTACATCGGGCCCGGCAATGCAGGAACCGGTCTGATTGGTGAAAACGTATCACTGGATCCCAACTCATTCCCTGAAATAGGTGACTTTGTAGTTTCCAACAACATTGACTTGGTGGTAGTGGGCCCAGAAGTGCCATTGGCACTGGGTATTAGGGATTATTTTAAACACAGGGATGATATTTGCAATGTTCCTTTGGTTGGCCCTGATAAAAAGGGAGCGATGCTGGAAAGCAGTAAAGACTTTGCAAAACAGTTCATGGTGAAGTACGGAATCCCTACCGCTAACTACGCCACCTTTAACCAAATGCAACTTGGACAAGCGCTTGACTACCTCAAACAACAAAACACTCCTATAGTATTAAAGGCAGACGGGCTGGCAGCCGGAAAAGGAGTGGTGATCTGTAATACTCTTGAAGAGTCCGAAAAGGTCTTAAAAGAAATGCTGCTAGAGTCCAAATTCGGAAAAGCAAGCTCCAAAGTGGTTATAGAAGAATTCCTTAGTGGCGTTGAAATATCGGTCTTTGTTGTTACTGATGGAAGTTCCTATAAAATTCTCCCCTCAGCTAAAGACTATAAAAGAATCGGGGAAAATGATTCCGGACCCAATACTGGAGGAATGGGAGCAGTGTCACCAGTCCCATTCGCAGATGAGTCATTCATGGAAAAAGTTGAGGAAAATATTATAAAGCCTACCATAAAGGGCTTGAAAGCCGAACAGCTTGATTATAAAGGGTTTATTTTTTTTGGTCTTATCAATGTAAATGGAAACCCCATGGTTATCGAATACAATGCTCGTATGGGTGACCCTGAAACACAGGCGGTATTCCCACGAATAACCAGTGATTTAGTGGACCTGCTTGTGGGTTGCGCCCAGGGAACATTAGATCAGGTTGAGTTAACGATTGACCCAAAGAGTGCCTGTACTGTGGTCATGGTCTCAGGTGGATATCCTGAAAGTTATCAGAAAGGTTTATCAATTGAGGGCCTGGACACTCCTACCGACAATCTCATATTTCATGCAGGAACTAGTTCTCAGGATGGTCATGTCATAACTAATGGAGGCCGGGTTCTGGCCATAACAGCTTTTGGAAATGATTTAACTAGTGCGCTTAGGTCTGTATATGATACTGCGGATTATATTAAATGGAAGGATGTTTACTACCGTAAAGATATAGGTCAAGACCTTTTGACCATGATAAACAAAACATTGGAAACTTCCGCTGAGTAACAGAAAATTGTAAATTACCAGTTTAATACTCATTGATATATGTCGAGTTGTAATTCATGCGGGATATCGGGAGTAACGGCTGGTTGCCAAAACAACGGCGGATGTCTTACCGGCGGCTGTAACAAACTAAACGTATTTGATTGGCTTTCAAATATGGGCATGCCCTTATCTGAGACATTCGATATCCTTGAGGTGCGCTTCAAAAGTGGAAAAAAAGAATTCTATCGCAATCAAGACCTGCTAGATGTAGTTACCGGAGATGCAGTGATAGTTGATGTGCCCAATGGGCACCATTTGGGATACATATCACTTCAGGGAGAGTTGGTACGCTTGCAAATGAACAAAAAGAAAATAAGAAACGACCAATCAGTACGCAAGATCTATCGGCTAGCTAGTTCACGTGACCTTGAAAAGTACCAGCAAGTCAAAAAACGTGAAACTCCAACACTTGTTCGCACCCGACAAATCATCAAGGAATTACACCTGGAAATGAAACTTACAGATGTCGAGTACCAGGCAGATAATTCCAAAGCGACGTTTTATTATTCTGCTGACATAAGGGTAGACTTTCGTGAATTGATCAAGGTCTTGGCTAGTGAGTTTAATATCCGGGTAGAGATGCGTCAGATAAGTTTACGCCAGGAAGCCGGCCGGTTGGGTGGAATAGGCTCATGTGGGAGAGAACTGTGTTGTTCAACCTGGCTTACCGATTTCAAGAGTGTTTCAACTGCGACTGCCCGATACCAAAATTTGAGCCTTAACCCTAGTAAACTATCGGGACAGTGTGGTCGATTAAAATGCTGCCTGAATTACGAGCTGGATACCTATATGGATGCTTTAAAAGATATTCCGAAACTAGATGGACCATTACAAACCAAAAAAGGGCTGGCTAAATTGCAAAAGACCGATATTTTTAGAAAAATTATGTGGTTCGGTTATGAACTAGAGAACTCCTGGCATCCAGTGTCCAGCGTACGTGTAAAAGAAATCGTGGCACTAAACAAACAGAATATCTTACCCCATACTCTTGAGTCAAATGAAGAAAGCAACGGCAAAGATCATTTCATCTCACGGAATAAAGAGCTTGATAGAATCGATAAAAAGTACAGGTTAAAGAGTACTAGAAAGTATCGCAAGAAATCCAGAGATAAATAGTCACCTAATGATTCGTAAACATTTTTGTGTATTTCTACTACTTTTAATGCTGTTTGCCTGCTCTGATCCACTCAGGGTTTACGAACAAAACATTGATTTTTCAGAGAAATTATGGCTAGCTGATAGTGTAGCACAATTTGAGTTTGAAATAACAGAATCCGATCTAGCTTATAATCTCTACTATAATGTCCGGAACACAATTTCGTATCCGTACCATAATCTCTATGTCCGCCATACCCTTGAGGACTCACTCGGCGTTGCTTTATCTAGCGCTCTTCAGAATATGGATCTATTTGACCCTTTAACCGGAGCTCCATTGGGGGATGGACTGGGTGATATTTTCGATCACCGAATATTGGCAATATCTAATCAGCGTTTCCCTGGAAATGGCTTATACCGATTCAAGGTTCAACAATTTATGCGTCAGGACTCCTTACCATTAATTCTGAGCGTAGGCTTAAGGGTTGAAAAAGTGGTAAGCGCACCTTAATTCCTAGCTCCCGGGTCCTCTTGAAGTGGTGCCAGGCCACGGGCAGCACCGAAGCCATTGGCGACGGCCCGAGGACAGGTAGGTGAGACTAATTTGGTGCTTTGGGAGGGTGATTAGGCAAATGAATGGTGAATCGAGTACCTTCCCCTAGTTTGCTGGTCACTTCAATGTTACCTCCATTAAGCTCCGTAAACTCCTTGCACAACAAAAGACCTAAACCCGCTCCTTCATTCTTAGATCCTCCATTGATTTCACTACCTTTAAACTCAAATATTCCCTGTAGTTGTTCCTCACTGATACCGATCCCATCATCTGCAATTTCAACCAGGGAAGTCCCCTCCTGGCCTTTTTTAAGACTTATTGCGATATAGCCATCCTTTCTGGTAAATTTAATAGCGTTACTTACTAAATTTCTCAAAACCAACCGAAGCATATTGGGATCTGCATATACCTCAATGTTCTCGGGAACGCTAGCTCTAAAATGTATATTCTTAGCCTTTAATCTTGGTTTTACCAATAGGTAGTTTTCTTCCACCAATTTTTTCATGTTGATTTTTTCCACATCGGGTTTGATCTGCCCCAGTTGAGACATTGACCATCTTAAAAGATCATCCAGGAAATGTGATAATCGATCTGTGGATTCAATCATTTCCTGAGCCAGTGTTCTCAACTCAATGTCTCCTATAGAGGACAACTTAGAGCCCAAAATGTTAAGAAACCCTGAAACTGTATTAATAGGGCTACGGAGATCGTGCGATATAATAGAGAACAGTTTGTCCTTGGTCATATTGGAACGCCGTTGCTCTTTTTCTGTCCTGGATAGTGTGAGATTGAGACTCTGTAATTCCTGGTTCTGCTTTACTAGTTGTTTTTGGGCTGTTCTATGGATATCCACATCTTTCTGGACGTCTTGTATTTTTTTATATTGAGTAATCCAGCCCATCAATGCAACGAATAAGCCTGTCGCCAATATCAGGATTAAAATGTGACGCCAATTTGTAATGGGGAGTATTTTATCCCTGGCTTCTGAAGTAGCTGTGTCTTTAATATAAATGGTATCTTTCGAAGATTCTATTTCTTTAGTAAGGAGGTCATTGAAACTCTCAGCTTGGCTTTGTATTGAATCTTGATATAGTTTGGTCAATGTTTTGATGACTTTATTCTGATATATCACTGCCCTGTTGAAGTTTCTTCTTTTGGTGGCTATGTCTGCCAGGTTCTGATTAATAGACATTTGTAACGATTGCCCGCCGCTAGTCTCTACAATTTCAGCAGCCTTCAGATATGAAATCCTTGCCAATCGATAGTATCTATCAGGCTCGGCATTGTCTCCAAATATCTCGTATATAATTCCTTTAGCTTGATGTATTTTGGTTACCGTTATGGACTTACCTTCATCGTTCAAAAGAGGCAAAGCACGATCAAAATAACCGATCGCTGAATTGTACCTCCCGGCCTTTTGATAGAGATATCCGATGCTGGTCAGGGCCCTTCCCACTTGCTTTTCACCCTCCTTTATAATCTGTAGATAGTAGTTAATACTATCTTGATCTGGCACCTTATCAGGAATTTGAGCCTGCCCGGAAAGTGTGGTAAAACAACATGGGATCAAGTATAAATAAAACAAGAAAGACCTGTCAGTCCTTCTTGTTGGTGAGAACGGAAAAGAGTTGATCCAATGCATTATATACAATGAATATAACCCATTCATCAACATTAATCAAATAATTTTAGACTTGGATAAGCCCAAATAAATCTAAAAATATTGAAATATTTATTCGATCCTTGTTTAAACACAATTTCTTGAAAACCTATGAATCAATTATCGTAAAAAAGTCCTAAACCGGGCTATCAGGAAATATTTTTGATACAGAGAAAATATTTTTGGTCAACTGTAAATTTATAGGCTAAATTTAGATACGCACCGCGTACAGCTCACGATTTTTCTTTTACGGCAAACCGCTCAAGTTGCTCTTGCACCCCATCTGGACTCATCCAGTATTGCCTGCTAAAAACCTCAATGAATTTCCAGCCTTTACTTTGCAAAATAAGCGGCACATATACATGCGAATCCTTTACTGATATGCTTTGATAATAGAGATCATCATCTGTAAGAACCAAGCCTACAAATCGAGTATTTTGTCTTAAAACTAAATCGGCAAAAGGAAGCGATTCCTCCAAGGTATGATGGCTTTGGGGAAACGTCATTGCTTTAAGTTTTTCCTTTAAATGCCAGCTGTTTTGGAATTGGCTATCACCTGATGGCATTTGCTGAGGAATTCCTTCGGAAATTTCCCAAGCATAGCTTAAGTAATTCTTCAGCAACTTAGGACCTTCATTCTTACTTTTCTCAACTTTAAGATCTTTAGGCATTATACTGGAAATAATATAGATCTTCTCTTTTGCCCGGGTTATTGCTACATTCAACCGGTTTTCTCCTCCAATGGTATTTAGGCTACCAAAATTTGTGCTGAATTTACCATTTTTATCAGGGGCATAGCCAACGGAAAAAATGATGATATCCTTTTCATCTCCTTGTACATTTTCAATATTCTTAACTATCAAAGATGAAGGCAATGGCTGATCGGTTTGAAATGCCCGGTCTTCCAGACACTCCATAATATAGTGCTGTTGTTGAACGTTGAAGGTTACTATGCCAATGGTTTTTTCGGATGTTTCCTTGCATATTTTATCAACCAACATCACCACTTCCATGGCTTCATTCTGGTTAATGTTTCTTTCCCACTCACCATTGATCTTAATGTACTGGATAGCAGGCGTCTGTTCCTCAATTACCTGGTAGTCAGGTAGCATTCTTAATTTCCCCTGATAGAAATGCTGGTTGGAAAAGGCGATCAAATCCAAGGACTTGCTTCTGTAATGTCCCTGAAGATGAATCTGATGAAGGTGCTTACTGGCAAGATCGAGCAAAGAATCAATCTCAAGCTCAATGTCTTCTGGATCCTCCTCTTGCCATCTAATCATATACAGGTCATTTGGAGTCAACTGTTTGCTATCACCTGTTACCACTACCTGGCGAGCCCGGTAGATGGAAGGGATTCCCTTTTCAGCAAAACACTGGGAAGCCTCATCAAAGATCACCAAATCAAATAGCTCTTCCATCGGGGTGATGGCACTTACTGACTCCGGACTGGCCAACCAACATGGAATCAAGGTAAAAAGCTCATCACTAAAATGTGACAGAAGCTTTCGGATGGGCCAAATTCTCCTTTTCTTAGAAACTTGATGCCTAAGGTCCCTGTACGATATCATATTGTTTAGCCTATTGTACTTGACATCCTTGTATGCATTTTCTCTCAACTTTAGCAACAATATTTCCTGGCTTATTTCAAACTTCTTTTTGATCTGCTCCTGATATTCTACTTCTAACTGATTCAGTTTCAACGAAGATACATTTCTCAACATAGGATATTTCACTTCAATGTGTTCTATCCATGTCAGTTTTACACTGTTGTCAAACAAAGCCACCACATCGATCCCTTCCCGGTCCTGGCAAAATTCGTAAAGCTTTGCTATGGCAGATTTTTCGCTAGAAGTTAAACTTTGATTCAACTTGTCGAATTCACATAAATTTTCAAACTCTCTATTCAAAGACGTTTTTAGGTCTTTTTTAATTTGAGAATCACCTAAAATGAAGTTGATTTGTTTTGGCAGTAAGTACTGGAGGCATCTTTTTTTCCTTTCAGGAAGTTCAGAAAGTATACCCAACAACTCTTCCAATGATTTTTTTAGATCTTGGTATGACAGTTGTGATACATTAAAATACTTATTGAAATTGCGTTGACTGGTGAAAATATTCTGTGCATCAATGGCTTTTTTTTGATAATAAAACCAAGCTTGAAAATCTACTTGATTATGCGTATTTGGCATTTCCTTTAGCCATGAATAAGCTTTAAGTTTCGAAAGATTATGTTCCAGATTTAGGCGATTGTCCACCTTACCCATCAGAATATTGAATCCAACACGATTGTTTTGCAGGCCATTGGCTCTCAATATCCGTTGATACTGCATTCTTTCTTTGCTGAATAAGTTCCAATTAAGCCATTTAAATATGTTTTTGCGTGATTCGATTCGCTGTTGTAGAACCTCCTGGAAAGAACCCAATTCACCAGTGGGAATGCTTACTTCAGGGCCCTCCTTTTTATAGCAATCGAGTACTACCCGCTCGATGTTTGCCAGGCCTAATTGATTCTTGTTCAGGTCCTTATAATCCGCCTGGTGATTAAAATATCTATATACCGTTGGATCCTTTGTTAAGTTTACAAACCGGAGTAAGTCCTCCTTATTATTAATAATTTCCTCCAGTGTATCGAATGAAACGGAAGTCTTTAAAATTGTTGAAGCCTTTTGAACAATGTGGTCAGCGTACTTTTTGATCTCATCGATCAGGTTATTTATAATATTCAGATCTTTAATAGTATAACCATGGAATGACCTGCGATCCTTCCACAGAAACTCCGGTTGATTAAGTTGCAGCCAATAGTTGTTATAAACCTCCAACTTCCTTTTGAATTCTTCGGCCTTGATCATTGGAAAATGCCTGTACTCTTGTTTCAGGCTAATAGAAGGTCCGTTGAACTCTGATGAAAGGTATAGTTCTTTTACTGATACACCACATTCCTGTTGGTCAAAAAGTGCAAGCTTAAACTCCTCAAACTCCTCAGTTATCTGATCGATTCTTCGACTAACTTGAAGGAATTGTCTTTCTATTTGGATAGCATCCAGACTGCCGTTCAATCGCTTGTACTCATCGAGGTTTTCAATCTGCTCCAGAATTTGAGTATACAGTTCTTTTCTGTCGTTTTTAAAATCATGGACCAACGCAATGAATTTGCCCATGCCTACTTCATGCATTCTTTCCGACACTACATCCAAGGCGGCTCTTTTCTGGCATACCAGCAACACCCTTTTACCTCTGGATGCATAGTCTGCCATTACATTGGATATTAATTGGGACTTACCAGTACCGGGGGGCCCCTGTATCACCAGGGACTTTCCAGACTTAATAGCCTTCAACGCATTCTCTTGAAAGGCATCAATTTTAAATGGGGTTACCGTTTGTTCTTCTTTTAAAGAGGACAAAAAACCAAACTCAGGGGTGGAGTCATCAAAATTCTGCCCACTGAAAAGAGAGCTAAGATCCAATTTGGACTTGTCTCCAAGAAGTGTAATATAATCTGGAACCAAATATGATCCTGCCTGTGGAAATAACCCCAAAACTGCCTCTGGCTGTAAGGTAATAGTTCCATGTTTAAAGCGATCCCTATATTCTGTCTTGTTGAACGCCCTGAATGGCAACAGGTTATCTGTGAAATTCTGTTGATTGAAGTTTAATTCAATACCACTTTCCTTAAATAATTCATAAAGGGCCACGCGAAAGGATCTACTATCTGAAGGAAACTCCTCAAAATTGAAATCCATTAGTTGTTCATCAACAGGAACTTTGTTGAAATGTGAATATGCCAGGAGAAAACTCCGGTTCAAATAGCAATACTCATCTGTTCTGGCTTTTAGGCTCCAAGCGTTTTCCTCTCTATGCAGAGAGACCGGGAAAAACAGCAAAGGGGCACGCACTAGCGTGCCATCGGAAAAAGAACCACAGGCAAATGGCCATGCCACGAAAAGGTCCTTAGCACCACGTTCTTCTAGGACAAGCCGGTCAAAACGTGATAATTTTCTCAGCTTTTGACTTACATTATTGTTGGTTTCATCCCGGCTGTCCAGTACACGGCAAAGGAATACCTCTTTCTTTCTCTTAATAAGTTGTTCTACCACGGAAAAGGCGGGTTTATTGTCAAGAAAATCTAGTTCATTTATATCTAGAAATCGACCAGCCGCCAACCTCAGCAACAACAATGATTTGTTCCGGGATGTCAGGTTGGTAAGGCGGCGCAGATATGATTTGAGTATCCTATGCATGGTTGAACGGAGGTCAAATTCTAAAAAATAGGCCGAAATCAGAAATCCAGGTATGGATAAACTCTAAGATAAGTACTATCGTCGATTAAATGTATATTTTTTAATTCTTCAACACTTTTAAAAGATCCATGTCGGTCCCTGTAGGCAACTATAGCCTTAGCCTGATTGAATGTAATATAAGGGTGTGAGGCAATTTGTTGGAAATTCTCAATATTTAAATCAATCTTGTTGAGTTCACTGCCGGATTGAATAAAAAGTTTCCTTTTGAGGTTTGCTAACACTTCTGGTGATAGCCCATAGACCTCATTAAGTTGTTCCGTTGAATAAAAACCCCCTAATAAATCTCTATACTTTACGATTCGTTTACTCAAAACTGGTCCTATGCCGTAAATTCCTTTCAACCAAATACTGTCGGCCTCATTCAAGTCTTTTGGCGTGGTGGCTTGAGGAGTGTTTTTCTTGGAATGCAATCTTTGTACTGTTTGTGCCTGTATATTCGATTGAATATCCATGGAAACAAGGTCAACCCTGGGACCAACAGCCAACCATATTGAATCAGTCATTCCAAATATTTTTTTAAGGTCTTCCGGTTGGTCAAAACGCCCACCAGCCTTTCGGTACTTGATCATATTAGCAGCAACAAATGGGTCTAATCCCCACAAGATTAGACTGTCATAAGCAATTGTATTGGGGTTAAATATTGGAATTGAGTTAGACTTTAAAGGAACAGTGTCCTGAAATGCTGAAAGTATTTGAGAAATACTATCTTGGAAGCCAGTGTCTTCAAAGTCGAATTTCGGGGTATAAGGGTATTGCTTAACCCCAAAATGAACTATCACAAGTAGGGTTATTAAAACCAGATAGCCGTTTGCTTCAGTTCTGGAAAATCCAAAACTACTCCTGACCCAACATATTATTGCTCTGTACAAAACGGGGGATTTACTGGATAATAACTCATTGCAGGCTCAAATTGGATTAATTATGTACTTTTTAAACCTGAAGTAATGTCGTAGAACGATTATAAATAGCAGCAAAAAGTTTAATTTATAGCATTTCATATTAACTTTGTCTTTAGTCTCGAAATATCCATGCACAATCGTTTCAAAGTCATAAGTATTTCTCATAAAACTGCTTCTGTGGAAGTAAGGGAGCGTATGGCTTTAGACTCGGAAGAAACCATTCAGGTTTTAGAACGTGTTCGAGATCTTTTTGCATTACGAGATGTTTTGGTTTTGTCAACCTGTAATCGCAGTGAAATTTATTACGGGTCTGATGAAGATCTCGGTGAAGAGCTGATCAAAATCCTGGCGATTCAAAAAAACCTGAAAGACGTTGAGTACTTCAATGGTTATTTCAAAAACATCACTGATCATGGGCAAGCCGTAAAACATTTGTTCAGAGTGGCCATAGGCCTGGAGTCCCAAATCGTTGGAGACATGCAAATAACCAATCAGGTAAAAACAGCTTATCAATTATCTGCTGATGCTGATATGGCAGGGCCTTTTCTGCACCGCTTACTACACACTACCTTCTACATCAATAAGAAGGTAGTACAGGAAACCGCCTTTAGGGATGGCGCCGCTTCCATCAGCTATGCTACGCTTGAGTTAATTGCCGAGCTAACGGTTAATCTAGAGCACCCCAAGATACTGATCATAGGACTAGGAAACGTGGGTGGCGATTTGTGTTTGAACATTTCAGATCATAAGAACTTTCAGAATTACCAGGTACTCCTAACCAATCGCACCGGGGACAAAGCTGAAAACTTAGCCAAGGAATGTGGCTTCAAGGCGGTTCCTTTTGATGTTTTTGAAGATTATCTTCCCAAAGTTGATGTAATAGTTTCAGCGGTTAATAGTACTGACTTGTTGATTCACCAGGAGCTTGTATCAAAAATACCGGTAAGCAATTTTAAGTATTTTATAGATTTAAGTGTCCCCCGCAGTGTAGAAGCCGGGATAGAAGAGATTAATGGGGTAATACTTTACAACATCGACGATATTAAGTCACGTGCTGATGAGGCCTTAAAACGTCGTTTGTCTTCCATTCCCAAAGTAGAGTCCCTATTGGCAGAGGCTATTGCGGACTTTGATGATTGGAGTAAGGATATGAGCGTCAATCCTACTATCAATAAGTTGAAGAATGCATTGGAACATATCAGGAAAGAGGAAATCGCTAGATACTTGAAGGATGTTTCCAATGATGAAGCCATTATAATGGAGAAATTGACCAAAAGTATCATGCAGAAGGTGATCAAACTACCAGTGCTTCAGTTGAAAGCAGCCTGCAGACGGGGCGACGCTGAAACGCTTATTGATGTTCTAAACGATCTTTTTAACCTGGAAAAAGACACTGTATCACCTGAAAAGAAATAATGCAGGCTTTCTTAGACCTGTAAGTTTTTGCCGTTAAATCCAATCTATCCACTTGGCTATCTCCTCACTTATCCATTAATTGCGTTAATTTGGTTATAATTGAGAACTACGTGGAAAATAATCATGGTACTTTAATCATAGGCAGACTGCAGTTTTTGCTTTGGGGGGTCTTTTTGATTTCCCTGTTTTTTACCCAGAACAAAATATCCGCGGCAACCGCTGCGGAGGATTACGTTATTTTCCAAAAAAATCATAAAAAAGGTCTGCGTAATTCAAAAGATCAAGTTGTTATTCCTGCCGAGTACGATGATTTGGGCTGGTCCATTGGTGAATTTCATCCGCTGGATAAAGTACTTGGATATAAAGAAGACGGACGGTGGGGACTGATAACGCTCAATAACGAGAAAATAACCTCCCCCAACTATCTCAACCTGTTCCCTCTCAACAGACAACTGATTGTGGCTTCCGATAACGATGTGTTACCACAGGAAGAACGCTACGGCATTATAGACCTGAATGGGAATGTGGTATTAGATTTTGAATACGGTCTACTTAATCTATTTAACAATCATGTTGTGGCTTCTAAGAAGGTGGGAGCTGAATGGAAATACGGAATGATGAACTTATCCTATCAGGAGGTACTACCGTTTAAATACACACGGATTAAGCCTTTAAATAATCAGTTCGCGATAATCATGGATCATGAAATGACCGGACTGGTTGATGCGTCCGGCCAGATAATCGTTCCTATCAAATATCATATTATCGAATTAAAGGGAAGGGAGTTTAGGGGCAAGGTGTTTGATACCTACGAAATCAGGAATGCTCAAAACCAACTTATTGCCTCTCATCAATTGAAGAACTTAAGAAAAGCAGAAGAGGGTGTTTTAGTAGGGTCGGGTATGGAAAATAGTCAACTTTTAAATGTTCAGGGACAGGTGATAAAATCCTTTCCGCAGACTCAACTATTTTACTTCAGTAATGGTATGGCCGTTATCAAACATAGTGGCCGTTTTGGGGTGATCGATGCTGCTGGAGAGGTAATAATGCCCACCACCAACGAGGCTGTTTGGATCAAGGACAATTATCTAGGTGTTGCGTTTCAAGAAAGCAAATGGAACCTGCTTAATTCAGCGTTGCAAAAAGTTACTCCTAGGGAATACCAGGAAATCAGACCTGCAAATGAAGGCCTGTTCGCGGTAAAAAGACAGAATAGCTGGGGTTTTATAGATAACAGCGGCACCGAAGTAATACCACCTCAATATCAGGAAGTAGCTGACTTTAAAGAGGAAGTGGCCTATGCTAATTATCTAGGTAGCTGGGGGTTGATTGATAAATCCGGAAACTGGCTCATTAAACCTCGATTTACCACACTTGAAAAAATAACCAAGGACACTTACCTTTATAAAACCACTGTACATTATGGACTGGTCAATACCAGCCAACAGATAATTTACCAGACATCTAACCAAGTTCAAGCCACCGAAACAGGGGTAATTGAGCAGAACAATGACAATCAATACGGGCTGATATCATTAGAAGGTGAGCAAATGCTTTCTGTGCAATACCAAAAATTAAGCGTATTTGTTGAAGATCCGCGATACTATCAATTCGAGGATGAAAACGGAAAAGGCATTTTTAACATCTCTCAGCGTACTTTTACCAGAATTCCTGAAATCCAGCAGATGAAGACCCTGGATGAAGGTTATATCGGCGTGCTAATCAATGATCAATATGGGTTCATTGATGTTAACGGAAAGCTTCGTATAGCCAATCGATATGAAGACATCGGCGTATTCAACGAGGAAATGTCTCCGATAAAGATAAGGGGAAAATGGGGGTTTATTGATCGATTGGAACGATTGAAAGTGCAACCAATATATGGGACTGTCGATCACTTCATTAATGATCTTGCAATTGTATCTCAGAACAACCGGTATGGGCTAATCAATAAAACCGGCGAGGTTGTTCTTGTATTGGAGTACGATGGACTGGAACGACTTAGTGAAGGCCAGTTCCTTTGTTATCAGGGTCAAAAAGTCGGATTAGTTGACATCAAAGGTAACGTGCTGTTGTATCCTGGATATAGCAGTTTAGAAACTTTGGAGAATGGCCTTCTAAAAGTTGCCAAAAATGGCAAGTATGGGCTTATCAACCAACAAGGAAAGACTTTGATTCCGCCAAAATATAATGAGCTTAGTTATGACCAGTTTAATAATCTGTACCTTTTGACCAAGAAGTATTCTTGGGACATTATCAAGCTTTAACCCGGTTAATCATCTTTTTCAGGTCTCTTTCCTTTGTCAGAATCATCTGCCTTGGAAATTGAATCTCTCATGCCGGTATCCGCTTCAATGTTCTTCATGCGATAATAGTCCATTATGCCAAGATTCCCTTTGCGGAAAGCTTCTGCCATGGCCTTCGGCACTTCGGCCTCCGCTTCAATTACCAGAGCGCGCATCTCCTGGCTTAGCGCCTTCATCTCCTGCTCTTTGGCAACTGCCATGGCCCTGCGCTCTTCAGCTTTGGCCTCAGCAACTTTAAGGTCTGAGTTGGCCTGATCTATCTGAATTTTAGCTCCAATATTAGCATCTACTTTGGGAACGTCCACATCGGCTATATCAATAGACAGGATTTCAAAAGCGGTGCCCGCATCAAGACCCCGCTCCAACACCAATTTGGAGATGTCGTCAGGATTCTCCAACACGTCGGTATATTTTGCGGCGGAACCAATGGAGGTTACAATACCCTCTCCTACCCTGGCAAGTATGGTTTCTTCTCCAGCTCCACCCACTAACCTGGAAATATTGGCCCGAACGGTTACCCTGGCTTTGGCCAAAAGTTGAATGCCATCTCCAGCAACTGCAGAAACAGATGGTGTATTGATCACTTTTGGGTTTACTGATAGCTGCACTGCTTCGAAAACATCACGACCAGCAAGATCGATTGCAGTGGCCTGTTTAAATGTAAGGGAGATATTGGCTTTGTCCGCAGAAATCAAGGCCTTTATAACAGTCGGCACATTACCGCCTGCCAGATAATGCGTTTCCAGATCAGTAGTAGTTACTGGTATACCTGCTTTAATGGCAGTGATCATTTCCCTGACGATCACCCCTGGTGGTACCTTACGGATGCGCATAAACATAAGTTCAAGTAACCCCACTTTTACTCCCGAAAAACGGGCAGTGATCCAAAGGTTAACTGGGATAAAATACAGGAATATAAATACCAGTACTATCGCCAGAAAGATGCCAATCAAAGAAAAAAGATCCATATGCTTATTAAATAGATTTTACAATTATTTTATTATCGGACAAGTTAGCAATTTCTACCATAGTTCCTGCTTCCAGGTAATTGCCATTGGTTTGTACTTCGTATAATTTATCAAGAAATTCGGCCGTTCCCATGGGGCGCAAATCGGAAATTGATTTACCCTCCATTCCCACTCGGAGTTCTGACTTTTCATGCTCATTCACCTTGCTATCTATGCTTGATTTTAAAGCAAACCTTTGCCAGGTCCCAGCTCGAAGGCTAAAAACCAAGGCCGAGATTGAAAATACCAAAGCGCCAGCCAATATCCAATAACCAATTTCCGGGCCAAAATTTGTAAAGCTTAAAGCAACCCCTCCAACCAATGCCACTAGTCCAAGCACACCCAGCACGGTAATTCCTGGGACAAATATTAGCTCAATAATGATAAAAGCGATGCCACAAACTATCAGCAATATTATTGAAATCCATTCACCCATTTCTCAGTACCCAAATAATTTGCCAAAGCTACTAAAATCGTTCTTGGCAAACAATCAATAAGCCTTGGCAAAGATCACCTTCTGACTTGATGGTTTACCTGAATAAATACATATGCCTGCCTTAGATTCCTCATTAATAGGAATACAGCGAATTGTGGCCTTGGTTTCATCCTTGATCCGTTGCTCCGTTTCAATGGTTCCATCCCAATGCGCCCTAACAAATCCACCTTTGGTTTTTAGAACCTCTTTAAATTTCTCATAAGAGTCCACAGTGGTACTGTTTTGATCGCGAAAATTAAGCGCCTTCTGGTAAATGTTGCTTTGCATTTCGATTAGTATTTGCTGTATAGCCCTACCGATGCCCTCCTGACTATGAATTTGCTTTTCTGAAGTATCTCTGCGAACAATCTCAGCGGTAGAATTTTCGAGGTCTCTGGACCCCATGGCAATTCTTACCGGAACACCTTTTAGCTCATATTCTGCGAACTTCCATCCAGGTTTATGGGTGTCCCGATCATCGTATTTTACCGAGATATCCAGCTCTTTTAGTTGATGAATAATACCTTGTACGGTTACTGATATCGCTTCCAACTGCTCTTCATTCTTGAAAATTGGGATGATTACCACCTGAATTGGCGCCAACCGGGGTGGAAGAATTAATCCTTTATCGTCAGAGTGGGCCATGATCAAAGCCCCCATTAAACGAGTACTGACCCCCCATGAGGTACCCCACACATATTCGAGCCCCCCTTCTTTGGTAGCGAACTTGACATCGAATGCTTTAGCGAATTTTTGTCCCAGGAAATGAGATGTGCCAGCTTGCAAAGCCCGGCCATCCTGCATCAAGGTTTCGATACAATAGGTGTCGACTGCTCCTGCAAATCGCTCAGACTCTGTTTTGATCCCCTGAATTACCGGTAGGGCCATATAGTCCTGGACAAAATCCGCATAGACTTGAAGCATCCTGAGCGTTTCCTCTTTAGCCTCGTCCTGGGTAGCATGTGCCGTGTGTCCTTCCTGCCATAAGAACTCCGTGGTTCGTAAGAACAGCCTAGTTCGCATTTCCCATCGCACTACATTGGCCCATTGATTTAATTTCATGGGCAAGTCCCGATAGGATTGAATCCAATTGCTGTAAGCATTCCAGATTACAGTCTCTGAAGTAGGTCGAATGATCAGTTCCTCTTCCAGCTTAGCTTCGGGGTCCACCACTACTCCACTGTGATCTTCTGCTTGTTTCAAACGGTAATGTGTGACTACCGCACATTCCTTGGCAAAGCCTTCTATGTGGTCTGCTTCTTTGCTGAGATAAGATTTCGGAATAAAAATAGGAAAGTATGCATTGCTGTGACCGGTTTCCTTAAACACCTGATCCAGCCTGGCCTGTATTTTTTCCCATATGGCAAATCCATAGGGCTTTATTATCATACAGCCTCTGACCGGTGAATTCTCAGCTAGGTCTGCTTTTTTTACCAACTCATTGTACCACAGCGAATAGTCTTCACTTTTTTTAGGTAGCCCTTTACTCATTTTATCTTAAATATTAAGAAGGAACTCAGAATTCGATACTTTTAATTCTGATTTTTTCGAATTAACATCCAACTATGGCACCAATTTTGCTCTTTTCAATTAAGTACCTGAATTAGACTCGACAAATATAAGTTTTTAAAGCTTATTTCGATCTTAATTCGTAATTTACAGTATGTAAATATAAAGCTTATGAAGCCTCTTTCATCGATCAAACTAATACTTCTAGCCCTGTCAATTGGCATATTTTCCTGTTCATCAAGCAAATATGCTCAAAGTGGAACTTCGGAATATGACGACCTGTATTTCAATAAGAGTGACAGGTACCCTGTTGTATACACCAATGGCACCACTACGCTAGTCCATAGAACCGAACAGACAGACGGAGGTGTTGGTGTTGGTTACAATTCAAAGACATTAAATCCGGACTATGGTCTTCCCCAAGATGCCCTGGCCGAATCTGACTATGCCGAGGACGAATACTACGTAGAAAACCACGATGATGAATATATGCAGCAAGCCGTAGAGGATTATCTCAGGAACAATTCAACAACTGCCAGGCGGTACAGCAGCCCCAGTTATAACAATAATTTTGATGATGTTTTTTGGAGTAACCCTTCCTACTATCAAGGAACCATATTTGATCCACTATACAGATCCTATTATGGAGTGTACAGTCCATTTGCCTATCGCCCATACTATCGTCCTTACAGTTCTTTTTATAGACCTTGGGGACCTGGTTTGTCGGTTAGTTTTGGATTTGGGTTTGGATTTGGATCATATTACGGTCGATACTACGATCCTTTCTACTATGGTAGTGGATTTGGATATGGGTATGGATACGGCAGTGCATATAACAGATATTATGCCAACACCTGGTGTCCACCATCTTACTACGGCAGTTACAACAATACGGTGGTAATCAACAATATTGAATCTACCAATCCTGGAAACGTACGCTATGGCACCAGGTCATCCAGAGGATCCAGCTATATTGTAAATAACGATATCCAAGAACGCTATACCGCTGATGCAACCTCCAACAATAGCAGGATTCGATCCAGAGCTGCCAACAGTGTGAAGCAAGTCTCTGAAAGGACCCTTAGTAACGGCAGGATAATTCAAAGCGATCAGTCTGGTGCTAATATGCGTACCAGGGATACAAACCTGCGCACCAGGGAGCTCAATCCATATGATGAGGCAAACAGGTCCAGAGACCGGTTCAGAACTCATTCATTGGATTCAAGAAGTAATGAATATAATATTAAAAGACGTAGCGAGTCAAATTCCAGTGTGCAAAATCGAAATCGCACCATCAATAAAGACACTTATCGATCGCCTGAAGGAAAATTCAGAACCCGGCGTTCCGCAGATCGTACCAGAAACTATTCAACCAGTCCATTAAAGAATTCCGGTTCGTCCAGATATGGCAAATCACCCAGTCGAAAACCAGCTTCCAGTGGAGTAAGGAGCAGGAGTAATTATGGTAGAAGCTCTTCTTCGGGCAGGGTAAGTTCTCCTAGCAGGAGTTCATCACCAAGCCGGATTCGAAGTAGTTCTCCCTCGCCCAGCCGCAGCAGTAATCTGCCTAGCAGGACCAGTGGGAGGTCTGTCAGAAGTATTACACGTGAGTAAAACTTTTTAGGCTCCCTAATCCAGCTACGAACAGGGACATTTAAAACCAAAAGTCATGAAACGTTTATACACGCTTATTATAATAAGCACGGGCTTGGTGTGTTTTTACCAAACTCCTGCTCATGGGCAAAATTATGCAGATATTGCCCGCATTCTTAGTCAACAAGAAATTCATGGTACCGCCCGAATTCAGGGAATCGGGGGTGTCAAAACTGCACTTGGAGGTGATATTAGTTCCATTTCAGGCAATCCTGCAGGATTAGGATTCTATAACTCATCGGAATTTTCCATTAGCCCAGGGTACATGCTCATTAACAGTACATCAAGTTATCTTGGATCCAAGTTTGATGATAGTCATAGCAACTTTTATCTTGCTAACGCCGGAGCGGTATTACATAAAAGTCCTTCTTCACAGCGCTCTGGAGGCTTTAAGGGTGGCACTTTCGGATTTGGAACTTCTCGCATTGCTAATTTTCAAAACCACATTACCTATCAGGGTTTCAATACAGTGGAGGATTTTATAGACTTTGCTGTTGATGATGCCAATGCCCAGGGCATGGATGTCTATAACAATCCTGATCTTTTGCCAGAACTTCCATTTCTGGCTTTTCAAACAACCTTGATCGACCGGTTCTTTGAAGCCAATGCGCCGGGAGATACTACTTTTTTTTATGACCGCAACATCTACGACATCTTCGATCCAAATCAGATTGCTTTTCCATCAGATGAATTTCCCACCTTACAACAAGAAATAATCACTACTAGTGGTGGGCACTATCAAACTAACTTCTCGTATGGAGCCAATTTTGCAGATAGGTTTTACATCGGAGCGGCGGTGGGGATTAACACCTTGCGATTGGACCAGGAACGGGTTTATAGTGAAGCACCTACGGAGGCTGATCTCACCGAATTTTCTCTGATTGACGATAGACTACTGGAAGGAACAGGTATCAACGGAACTCTCGGAATCATCTTGAGGCCGATAAATGTATTGACCTTAGGCGTATCCTATACATCGCCAACATTCTATGAGATACGCGATGAATCATATCTGTTCATGACCGCAGATTTCAATACAGGTACCATAAGTGATGAAGTAATCTTTCTGCCGTTAAAGTACAACCTTAGGACTCCTGGTAGGTTAAATGGGGGAGCGGCTCTTTTTCTGGATAAATTTGGTTTTATTTCAGGCGATGTGGAGTGGATAGATTATGGATCGGCAAAATTAACCAGCGATGAGTTTGATTTCACAGATACCAATCAGGAAGTGAGCACCTACGGAGCTGTTTTGAATTATAGGATTGGTGCCGAACTGCGTTTTAAAGTAATTCGGCTGCGTGCCGGTTATTCTTTTCAGGAAGATCCTTTAGATAGTGTAGATGGCCTTGATCGGAGTAGGGAATCCCTCACTGCAGGACTAGGTTTACGGTTTAAAAAGTTCTTTGTCGATGCTTCGTATGTGCGGTCCAACTATAATATTTCCACCAATCCATACCCAGGGAGCCCAACCGCTGTTATTGAAAATATTTCCGAGAATGCTTTGCTAACCCTTGGCTTTAAATTTTAAAGGGCTTTCAATTCCACCAAGATGTCATTCATAGAAATACTTGAGCCTTCCATATGGATAAGGGCCTTTAGATAGTAAGCCTTTCTTTGTAGAAAGTGCTCGTGTAATTGTCCTAGCAGCTCCTTTGGGGACTTATCCTGCAGCAAAGGGCGTCCACCGGTACCCTGTTGAATCAGACGTTCAACAATAATTTCCAGAGGTACATTCAGGAAAATACCTACACCATGGTAATCGATGTATTCAATATTTTTATGGAAACAAGGCGTACCACCACCTGTTGCTATTACCTTCGGATGGGGTTGCTCACTTAGTTGCATTAAACATTGGTTTTCTATTGATCTGAATCCATCCTCACCATCCTCAGCAAATATCCGGGTGATATCTTTACCTGCCTGAGTTTCTATGTACTGGTCCAAATCATAAAATGTAATTCCCAATTCCTCTGACAATGCCCTGCCCAAAGTTGACTTACCACTTCCCGGCATGCCCAGCAGATAGATATTGTTGGGGATGGTAAAAGTGTCCACGGGTTAAAAACTTAACTGCACTAGTTGCTCGGATGTGGGCACATCCCTAAAATGCCATTTTCCCTTTACTTCACCCTCTTTTAACAATAGCAGGCCAGGATTTGACCTTATTATTGTCTTCAACACCGTAGCGTCTGCAAAATAGTATGGGGCTGCTAGTTGTACCTCATGTCTGAACACTTCGAATGCCGTCCCGTCAGATGCAGTGAGTACCATGATACCCATTTCACCATCTACCTGGCCAATTAGTTCATTGATCTCCTTAAATATTGCAGCGTTCGCCTGATCCACGTAATGTACCACGATCAATAATTGAGCACCCTGAAAAGTTTGGCCGGTTACATCTTCCCCATCGGTATTCCAAACACTATAATCAGTGATTGAAGGCTGGGCCTCCGGATTCAACAATTCAATATCCAAGTAATGATAGGTAGTATCAGTGGGATACGATTCAAACTCAAATTTCTCACCACCTTTTTCCATAATATAAAGGTGCCTTAGGGGTTCCGAAGGTTCCATATTTATAGGAATGTTGGCGCCTGTTTTATAGGCCCTGAAATCAATGAAAGGAAGATGTCTAACAGCATGTATTGCTAAATATACGTTGACCACTACAACCATGCCCATGATCAGCGTACCCATATGCTTTCCAAACATGGGTTTTAGCCGGTGGCGAGAAGGAAATATCACCAAAATTAACCCCAGCAGTATTATATCCTTGGTAAAACTTTGCCATGGGGTTAGCTTGATGGCATCACCGAAACAGCCACAGTCCGTAACCTTATTAAAATAGGCAGAATAAAAAGTCAGGAAACTAAAAAACAGGATAAGTAACAATACTATCCAGGTAGTAGTTGACATACGATAGTTAATAATAACAGCAACTCCCAATGCCACCTCCAAAACCACCAGGAATACCGAAAAGTATAGAGCATAGGGCTCCAGGATACCAAAAAATGGAGCGAAATCACTACTAAACACATTGAAGTACTCTTCTAGTTTTATAGCAGTACCTACTGGGTCATTCACTTTGATCAAACCGGAAAAGATAAACAGTGCTCCCACCAGTAATCGTACTACTAAATTCACTTTACTCATGATTCAGCTTGGTTTAACTTTATCAAGCAAAAAACAGCATAATTGATGATGTCCTGATAGTTCGCCTTTACTCCCTCAGATACCAGGGTCTTGCCATGATTATTCTCAATTTGTTTAACTCGTAACAGCTTCATCAGTATGATATCAGTAATAGAATTGATACGCATATCGCGCCAGGCCTCATCGTAGTCATGATTTTTGTCCTGAAGCAATTCGATTACCTCAGCCATAGTTTGCTCGTAAAGAGGTTCTAACCGATGATATTCAATGTCTAAAGGCGCTCCTTCTTCCATGGAAATTTGAATTATGGCTATAATGCAATAGTTCACGATACCAATGAATTCCGATCTCATTCCATCCGAAACTCTTTGTTGTCCTTTTTCCTGTATTGATCGTATCCTCTGTGCTTTGATGAAAATTTGGTCAGTAATTGACGGAACCCTTAGGATCCTCCAGGCGGTTCCATAATCATTGGTCTTTTTAGCGAAGATTTCCTTGCAGTCCTTAACCGCCTGTTTGTACTGGTCTATTGTTTGATTTACCAACTTTTAGCTAATTTTAGAGAAACCTATCCGGGCTGGATCATGGAATCGAAAGTTACCCCTTTTTCCTCAAAAAAAACACTGAACTTCAGGGGAAAACTATATCACTTGGATAAACCCCTGGTGATGGGAATTCTCAATGTAACACCGGATTCATTCTACGATGGCAATCAATTCAACTCGAAAGATGCACTGATCATTAGGTTGCAACAAATGATAAATGAAGGCGCTGACATTATAGATATTGGTGGTTGCTCGTCAAGACCGGGAGCAGACCATATTTCCATACAAGAGGAGATAGAGCGTGTGATCCCAGCCATCGAGACGGCCAGATCCCTTGCGCCAGAATTACCGCTATCCATTGATACCGTTAGATCCACAGTGGCGAAAGCTGCACTTGATTGTGGAGTGGATATGGTAAATGACATTAGTGGAGGTAGCCTGGACCCATTGATGTTCCAAACAGTGGCAGAACGGGGAGTCCCTTATGTTCTAATGCATATGCGTGGTGATCCTGGTACTATGTCTGCACATACAGACTATGAAAATCTGATTCTGCAGGTAATGAAGTACTTCGTTACCCGGATTGACCAACTTACTTCACTTGGAGTAAAGGACATTCTGGTAGACCCTGGTTTTGGGTTCGCTAAAACCACTGAGCAGAACTATGTATTACTGAAAAATTTGGGTTATTTTAAAGAATTAAATGTTCCGTTGCTGGTAGGACTTTCACGTAAATCCATGATCTACAAGACCCTTAATACTTCATCAGATGAAGCTCTGACAGGGACCTGTGTACTTAATACCATGGCCCTGATGAACGGAGCGGCGGTCTTGCGTGTTCATGACATACGGGCTGCACGCGAAACAATAAGTCTTTTTAAACAAACATATCCGTGACACTGCTTTTTCAAATCGGATTCCTGGAGATCAAACTGGTGGATATTATCGACATTGGATTGGTTAGCGTGTTGCTTTATCAGCTATATAAGTTGATGCGGGGAAGTGTTGCCATTAAAGTATTTCTTGGATTCTTATCGCTTTATTTGATTTTCTTGGTAGTTAAAGCCGCCCAAATGGAGCTACTTTCCTCGATATTGGGACAGTTTATGGGGGTTGGAGTGATCGCTGTGATCATCCTGTTTCAACCTGAGATCAGGAAATTTCTGTTATTGATCGGTCGAACTACCTCTGTAGACCGAGAAACCCTGATAAATAATCTTCTTGGACGCCGTGATAAGGGCATTAACAAAGTAGACATCACCCAGGTGATCGAAGCTGTAAAGAGTCTGGGAGGGGCAAATATTGGAGCACTTATCGTTTTTTCCCGTAATTCCCCACTAAAGTTCTACGCCGAATCCGGAGATCTGATCGATGCTCATATTTCCAAGCGGTTGCTTTTGGCCATATTTAATAAAGTCTCTCCGCTTCACGACGGAGCGGTAATTCTGTACCGGAATAAGATCGTGGCTGCAAGATGCATCCTGCCCATCACCGACCAGGAATCCATTCCAGCCCATTATGGACTTAGGCATAGGGCGGCCCTTGGGATGTCAGAGACTTCAGACAGTCTGGTACTGGTGGTATCTGAAGAAACCGGACAAATGTCACTGGCCAAGAACGGTAAAATGATGGATAATCTTTCCGCACAGGAACTACGAGCCGCCATCAATAACTATCTGTATGAAGTTGAACAGTCCAAGCCTGATGCCCAGGATAAAGTGATACCAGAGCCTGATCAAGCGGCACCCGAGTCTGATAAAGATCAAGAGATCGCCCAGGTTTAGGGTATCACTCCTAATTCACTACCCACCAAAGTAAAGGCCTCAACGGCCCTGTCCAGTTGTTCTTTCTCATGAACTGCGGAGATTTGCACCCGGATCCTGGCCTGACCTTTTGGCACTACCGGGTAATAGAACCCAATTACGTAAACCCCCAGTGCTAAAAGACGCTGTGACATCTTCTGTGATAAAACCGCATCGTGCAACATTATAGGTACAATGGGATGATCTCCAGGTTTAATATCGAAACCAGCGGCAGTCATCTTTTCTCTAAAATATTTGGTGTTACGTTCCAAGATATCCCGAAACTCGGTAGTTTCGGTCAGCATGTCCAAAACTGCAATAGAGGAAGCTGTAATGCAAGGAGCCAGTGTATTGGAAAATAAATAGGGACGGGAACGCTGTCGGAGCAGTTCCACTATTTCTTTGTGACCTGAGGTAAACCCGCCCGAGGCACCGCCTAGCGCCTTTCCAAATGTCCCGGTAATAATATCCACTCTCCCCATTACTTCATGGTACTCATGAACCCCTCGGCCTGTGGCTCCCACAAAACCAGTGGAGTGGCATTCATCTGACATCACCAGAGCCTGATATTTATCTGCCAGGTCACATATTTTGTCCAATTGAGCAATAGTTCCATCCATAGAGAATACCCCATCGGTAACAATGATCCGGTGACGTTGAGACGATGCCATTCTTAACTGTTGCTCCAAATCCTCCATGTCGTTGTGCTTATACCGATACCTTTGAGCTTTACACAAGCGGACACCATCAATAATTGATGCGTGATTAAGCGTGTCTGAAATAATAGCATCTTCAGCAGTTAGTAGCGGTTCAAAAATCCCGCCATTGGCATCGAAGGCCGCAGCATATAAGATAGTGTCCTCCGTGCCCAGGAATTGAGACAATTTAGATTCCAGTTGCTTATGAATATCCTGTGTGCCACAGATAAACCGAACAGATGACATTCCGTAACCATGACTGTCAAGCGCGGCTTTTGCAGCCTGAATTACTTTGGGGTGCGAAGAAAGGCCAAGGTAATTGTTAGCGCAAAAATTAATTACTTCTTTTCCATCGTCAGTTTTGATCACAGCGCCCTGGGGAGTGGTAATTACCCTTTCAGACTTGTACAATCCTGCTTTTCTGATGGTGTCTAGTTCCTGAGACAGTTGATCTTTCAGTTTTCCGTACATAGTTGATTATTCTGCTCGTACAAAGATAGTAGGAATTCAACAATGTTCTGAAAGTAGGCTTGTCCAGTCTTTCTAGAATTTTGTATTTTCGAACAATAATTTTAGCTACATGAAAAGAGTACTGGTTACTGGAGCTTGTGGTCAATTGGGTTCAGAATTATCTGTAGCCCTGGCTAAAGTAATTGGAGCTGAGCATGTTATTATTTCTGATATTAGTCAGTCTGCTGAACATTTGTCAGACATGCAGTATTTGCACCTGGATGTTCTGGATCAGGGGGCGATTCATAATGCTATAAAGGAGTACCGTATTAATGATGTATACCACCTGGCAGCAATGCTTTCAGTTAAAGGCGAACAACGGCCACGTAATGCCTGGACACTTAATATGGACGGGCTGATTAACGTGTTGGAAGTTTGCCATGATTTATCGGTAGATAAGGTTTTCTGGCCCAGTTCGATTGCTGCCTTCGGACCACATACCCAATCAGTGGACACCCCACAGCACACTATTATGGATCCGGAAACGATTTACGGAATAAGTAAGCAGTCAGGTGAATTATGGTGTGATTATTATCACGCGCGGTTCGGTCTGGATGTTCGCAGTTTGCGGTATCCCGGTTTAATCAGTTACAATTCTCCCCCGGGTGGTGGTACTACGGACTACGCAATCGCTATTTTTCACAGTGCCTTTAAAGGAGAACCTTATGAATGCTTCTTGGGAGAAAACACCCGGTTACCCATGATGTTCATGTCGGATGCCGTTAAAGCCACCATTGAACTTATGTCTGCTCCTAAAGAAAACATTACTATTCGAACCTCTTACAACCTTGCTGCCTTCAGTGTCACGCCCGAAGAACTCACTTCCGCCATACAAACCCAATTCCCGGAATTCAGGACCATATACAAACCCGATTTTCGGGATCTAATTGCCAAAACCTGGCCTCAGACTATTTGCGATTCAATTGCTCGACAAGATTGGAACTGGCAACATGACTATGGGTTGGAAGGAATGGTTGAAGAGATGATTCGGAATTTGGCGGTAGCGCCAAATTAAATTAGAGATTACAGGTTATAAATTACGGATTTTGGACAGCGTGTTCCAATAAACTCAAATGCTTTTCAACGTGAAGTATTAAAAATGCCAAGAATAAACACTAATAATAATCAACCAACGATTCCCTGGCATGTATATGAAGAAAACAGTGTCATCCAACAACTTAAAACAACGTTAGATGGATTGAATGAATTGGAAGTGGCAGAACGCCTTAAGAGATTTGGCCTGAATCGTCTTCCCGGAAAGGCTCCTCCCGGATTGTTAAGTATATTTCTTTCACAGTTCAAAAACCCGCTCATTTATGTACTCATAGTAGCCTCAACGGTGTCTCTGGTACTTAAAGAATATACCGATGCCGGTTTATTTTTGCTGTTTTACTACTCAATGCACTGATCGGATCTTTCCAGGAATGGAGGGCGGAAAAGAGTGCAGCATCATTACAGCAACTATTGAAAATTGTTGTAAAAGTAAAACGCAACAGTAAAGAAGAAATACTGGAAGCAGAATCACTGGTTCCAGGAGATATTGTTTATCTGGAATCCGGTAATCGTGTGCCGGCTGACCTCCGAATACTACAATCCAACCAGCTCAATATAGACGAATCATTACTCACAGGAGAATCCATTTTCGTCAATAAAATCTCAGAAGTAATCCAAGAAGATGTGCCAATGAGCGACCGGAAAAATATGACCTATGCCGGATCAACGGTAATGAGTGGGAGAGGAATGGGTGTAGTGGTTGCGACAGGTCACTTAACAGAGGTTGGCAACATAGCCCGGACAGTTATTGTCTCATCAGCTTTAAAGCCCCCTCTTGTCATTCGTACGGAAAGGTTTGCCCGGCAAGTGGCCCTGTTAGTACTTATAACAACTGGTTTACTGGCTACAATTGCCTTATTTCAGGGTATCCCGCACCATGAGATTTTCTTTTTTGCGGTAGCATTAGCCGTATCTGCTATACCCGAAGGGTTACCAGTTGCTATTACCGTTGCTTTGGCAATCGCAACAAAACGAATGTCAAAAAGAAATGTGATTGTAAGAAAGCTTACGGCTGTTGAAGGCCTTGGAAGCTGCACCTTTATTGCCAGTGATAAAACAGGTACGCTAACAGTAAACAAGCAAACTATAAAAAGGGTCGTTTTCCCTGAAGGCTTAAACTACGAAGTTACAGGTGCAGGATACAATGGTGATGGAACCATCATAAATAAGCAGGATGGAGAAGAACCGGACAGTACTGAGCGCATATTGTTAAATAGATTATGCCAGGTAGGAACCATTTGCAATGAAAGCAACCTGAAATTTAAAAATGAGCATTGGCTGCATTTTGGAGATTCTGTTGATCTGGCACTGATGGCATTGACTTATAAAAACGGTCAGGATCCACATGTGATAAGAAGAGAAATAGTGATTACAGGTGAATTACCTTTTGAGTCAGAACATAGATATGCGGCTACCTTTTATCAACGCGGAGAGGAATCTTTTGTAGCTATCAAAGGGGCTTTGGAAACATTACTCCCATTGTGTCATAGGATGTCAACCACTAAGGGAAAGGTAGCAATAGATGTACATAGTATAGAAAAGCAAGCCCTGGAGTTAACGGAGCAGGGATACAGAGTGCTTGCACTTGCGTCTTCCTCATTGACAGCGCCTTTGTATAAAAATGCTTCAGATCGAGAAATACCTCAGCTTACTTTTCAGGGCTTGGTGGGTTTGATTGACCCATTGCGACCGGAAGTGAAGGATGCCGTTCAAAAATGTAGACTAGCTGGTGTTGACGTGGCCATAGTTACCGGAGACCATCCCCTTACCGCACTGGCCATAGCCAAGGAACTTAATATTGGCCAAGATGAAAAACAGGTGATCACCGGCAAGCAGCTAGAGGAGATAAGCACTTCGGGAAGTGATAATTTTATCAAAGCCGTGAAAGGAAAGAAAGTGTTTGCACGGGTTTCTCCGTTGCAGAAAATGTATATAGTCGAGGCCCTAAGTAAAGCAGGACATTATGTTGCGGTCACGGGTGATGGCGTAAATGATGTTCCTGCTCTGAAAAAAGCTAACATTGGTGTTGCCATGGGATCGGGAACCGACCTGGCCAAAGAAACGGCAGATATTATTGTAACGGATGATAATTTCAGCAGCATAGAGGCTGGTATAGAAGGGGGGCGGTTTGCCTACGACAATATCCGTAAAGTTACCTATTTGTTAATTTCCACCGGAGCAGCCGAAATCGTTATGTTCCTGTTGTCTTTGGTTGCAGGACTTCCATTACCCCTGGTAGCCGTTCAGTTACTTTGGCTCAACCTCGTTACCAATGGTATTCAAGATGTTGCGTTAGCATTTGAAGGTGGAGAGCCAGAAACCATGAAACGACCACCACGCAAACCAAGCGAAGGTATTTTTAACCAATTAATGATCAGGCAAACCCTGGTATCAGGTTTTACAATTGGTTTAGTTGCCTTTGGTATATGGAAATGGCTGTTATATCAAGGTTATGACGAGTTTCATGCACGTACATTATTGCTGATGTTTATGGTATTTGCTGAAAATGTACATGCCTTTAATTGCCGTTCAGAATATGTTTCAGCGTTTAAAGTACCCTTGAATAGAAACTGGTTTATTGTGGGAGGGGTACTGACCGCTCAATTAATTCATTTAATTGCATCAAATATTCCCTTTACCCAGAAAATGCTGCAAACGGACGCAGTGAATATCAAAGAATGGATGGTTCTTTTCGCTATTTCATTAGTGGTTTTAATCGCTATGGAAATATTCAAACTCACGCTGAAACGAAGAAAAATAAATATGCCAATAACAGCATTATCCACTGATTCCGCTTTGGGCAAAAACACCTAGCGCTTATGGGCCGCGATCGAACTTATAATTCATAACTAATAAAGTTCTATTATCTTTGAAACAAAAAATCAGGATGTGGAATTTTGAAAACCTACTGACTTCCATTGATGAGGGTGTACTTACCATATCAATTAACCGGGAGGAAAAACTTAACGCTCTGAACGTGGCCACCATAGAAGAACTGCGGAGCGCTATTCAACAAGTTTACGATACTCAGGAAGTAAAAGCAGTCATCATCACTGGTGCTGGATCCAAGGCTTTTGTGGCAGGAGCAGATATCACGGAAATAGCCCAATTGAATGAACTGAATGGACGTAAATTTGCCGAGAATGGCCAGGAAGTATTTCAAATGATCGAAAGTTGTCCCAAACCTGTAATCGCCGCAGTCAATGGCTATGCTTTGGGTGGTGGTTGTGAATTGGCCATGGCATGTCATCTGCGCGTGGCAACCTCATCTGCAAAATTTGGGCAGCCCGAAGTTAACCTGGGAATACTCCCGGGTTATGGAGGCACCCAGAGACTCACACATCTAATCGGTAAGTCAAGGGCCTTGGAGCTACTGATGACCGGAGACATTATTACAGCCCAACAGGCTTTAGAATTTGGACTGGTGAACTACCTCGCTGAATCACAGGATGAGCTAATGGCCAACTGCAAGAGAATCCTTGAAAAGATACTGGCAAAAGCACCTTTGGCTGTTGGAATGGTGGTTAACTGTGTGAACGCAGCCTACGACCCTGAAAAAAGAGGATATCAGACCGAAGCCAATAGTTTTGCCAGTTGCTGCAAATCCAACGATTTTCAGGAAGGTACCTCTGCCTTTCTAGAAAAACGCACTCCAAATTTCCAGGGAGACTAATATGCAAATGGTTTCCTGGCTTTTATGAATCTCCTAAAAAAACTGGCCGGCGAAACTGCTATTTATGGCATTTCTAGCATTGTAGGCAGGGTTTTGAATTATTTACTGGTACCCCTGTATACTACGGTTTTTCTTGACAGTCAGTATGGAGTGATCACCAAACTTTACGCCTATGTAGCGTTTCTAAATATTATTTACAGCTATGGCATGGAGACCGCATTTTTCAGATTCGCCAGCAAGGGTGATCTTCGCAGCACCTATCAACAGGCCTCAAATATGATCTTGCTTACCAGTATCCTTTTTTCCGGGCTGATTATGATTTGTTCTCAATCCATTGCCAACTATCTTGAAGTACCTGATAAACAACACCTGGTACAAATTCTTGCAGCCATTCTGTTTATCGATGCGGTGAGTGCTATTCCCTTCGCCAGGCTGCGACTTGAAAACAAGGCCATGACCTTCGCGCTAGCTAAAATGGGAGCTATTGGTTTCACCATATCATTGAATTTAGCCTTGCTCCTACTTCCTTACTTGATTTATCAAAAGGGATTATTCACTACTTTGGAGCCATTGGTGAGCAGTTATTACCAGCCTGAGTTTGGCGTGGGTTATGTATTTCTGGCCAATTTAATAGGCAACTCCCTGATCATCCTGATATTGAGGAAGTACTTCATGCAGTTAAGCCTCCGAATATCATGGAAACAGGCCAAGCCACTATTGATCTATGGTCTTCCAATTTTTCTAATGGGACTTGCGGGGATTGCCAACGAGCAGGCCGATAAACTTATGATCCCTGCGCTATTGCCGGAAAATTTTTACCCAGGTAAAACCAATATGGCCGCTTTGGGCATCTACGGGGCCAGTTTTAAGCTTAGTATATTCATGTTATTGGCCATTCAGGCATTTCGGTACGCCGGTGAACCTTTTTTTTTCTCTCATGCAGAAAACAAACAAGCCCCGGAACTTTTTGCTAAAGTGATGTATTACTTTGTAGTGGTCTGTACCTTCATAATGTTGGCTGTTAGTCTCAATATCGATCTATTAGGGCAATTATTTCTCCGACAAGCCAGTTATCGCGAAGCTTTGTACCTGGTTCCGGTATTGCTGTTTGGTAAGTTATTGTTGGGTATTTACATTAATTTATCAATATGGTTCAAATTGACGGACAAAACGTTGGTGGGCACCTACATAAGTCTGCTGGGAGCTGCAATCACCGTACTTGCCAATTGGATACTAATCCCTAAAATCGGATATGCCGGTTCAGCATTTGCCTCGGTTTTATGCTATGGTCTGATGTCTTTTATCTGTTGGGTCTGGGGGCGAAAGCACTTTCCCATTCCTTATAATTGGAGAGGAATTCTCACACACTTGGCGTTTGCCACTGCCGTGATATTCCTGGCAAATCAGTTCAGGCTTGAAAACTCCGGGCTTAACCACTTGATAAATGTACTGGTCCCAATAGCTTACATAGGTGCCATAGTTGTTTTCGAAAAGAAGAAATTGAACCTAAAAATCACATAATTTTCATATTTTTGTATAAAATGCAGGTATTGAGCGAATATGAAGAATGTTAATAAATTCCACGGAGCATCCGTGAACTTAGGGGATAAAAACCCAGAAAAGGTAGTAAAGAAAATTTAGATGGTTCGTTTTCATTGGACGATATTATTGGTAGTTCTGGTTTACCTGGTTTCAATGCCTCCTACACATGCTCAAGGCCGTAAGAAAAGAGCCAAAGAGGAGCAATCAAAGTCCAGTCAAAGAAACCTGCTTCAGGCAGAAGTGATATTCCTGGAAGGGGAAAAGTACTTCATGATAGAAGATTACAGCAAAGCCCTGATTTTTTTCCAGAAATCACTTGAACTCAATCCTGATAACGCAGCAGGTCATTATAAAGTGGGTCAAATATTAATGTTGGGTAGGGGAGCCGGACAAGGCCCTGATCTATGCCGCTAGGGCAGTGCAAATTAACCCAAAGAACAAATACTATTATCTACAGAACGCTGATATATACCGCAAGCAATCCAATTTTGCGGCAGCGGCCCAGATCTATGAAAATATGCTTGAAACGGTCCCTGATACCGATTCATATCTATTCGATCTGGCGGCCCTGTACGTATATGGAAACAACCTTGATGCTGCAATTACTACATATGAAAGAGTAGAGGCAAAATTTGGTGTTAGCAAAGAACTGGTTTTTTCAAAACAGCGAATTTATCTAAAGCAAAATAAACTCGATGAGGCTATCCACGAGATCAAAGAGATGATTGTCCAGTTCCCAGGGGAGGCTGATTTCGTGTTCAATCTTGCAGGACTGTACCTGTCTAATAACCGGGAGCAGGAAGCAGTTCCCTACCTGGAAGACTATATGAAAAACCACCCTGATGATGCCCGGGCGCAGATGTTACTTGCCGAAGTTTATAAGAAACAGGGGAATATCAATCTGGCCATTGAGCAATTAATTCTGGCGTTTACCAATCCTTCATTGGAGCTGACTCCAAAATTGAACGTATTGGTAGAATATATGAGACAACTAGCCGATCCTACTGTACAGGAAAATTCTATCAAACTAGCTGAGAGTATTTTATCAGCTCACCCACACCATGGATCTGCACATGCAGTAAATGGAGATCTTTATTTGAATCTGGCCAATCATTTAAAGGATGACCAGTACAAAAAGCAAGCCCTGGGACACTACCAACAAGCATTAACACTGGATGATAGTAAGTTCGAGATATGGCAAAATGTATTACAAATCGAAGCCGAGCTATCAGAATTAGACAGTTTGCAAAAACACTCTGACCTGGCAATTGAGTTGTTTCCCAATCAGCCATCTCTCTATTATTATAACGGATTCGCTAACCTGTCCAATGACAATTTTGAAATGGCAGCCGAGGTTTTGGAACAGGGAAAAAAATTATCCAAAAATGATCCTAACATGCAGGTAGTGTTCAATTCGCTACTAGGAGATACCTATAATGAATTGGAGCAATACCAAAGGTCGGAAGAAGCATATGAAGCTGTTTTAGAAGTAGATGGCAACAATGATCATGTGCTTAATAATTATAGCTACTTCCTGTCGTTACGAAAACAGAACTTGGACAAAGCCCGGCGAATGTCTTCTAAACTAATTAAGAACAATCCGGATGAACCCACTTTTTTGGACACCCATGCCTGGGTCCTTTTTATGCAAGGAGATTATAAAGCTGCCAAAAAATTCTTAGAACTGGCGCTAGAGAAAGATGCCAGTGGCACCATCATCGAACACTATGGCGATGTACTTTTTAAACTGGGTGATATTGAAAATGCTGTCATACAATGGAATAGAGCCAAAGGTATGGATGACACTTCCGATTTAATCGACAAAAAAATTGCGGACCGCAAGTTATATGAATAACCGGTTTTGGGTTTTTCTTTTTTTGATTATAGCCAGTTCCTGTAGCCGCAAGGTTACTGTAACTGATCCCAACTTTTTAGAAAAGAATAAACTGGATTTTGCCATTCCCGAATTTGAGTATCTCAATACCAAGACCAGAATCCGTTTCAAAGACGCGGATCGTAATGTGAGTACTTCTGCAAACATAAGAATCAAAAAAGACAGTATCATATGGATGTCATTGACCCCCTTTTTGGGAATTGAAGTAGCCAGAGCAATGATTACCCGGGACTCCATGGTGCTTATGAACCGGCTTACCAGAGAATATATTGTTTATGATTTTGAGAGTCTAAGTGAGAAATTTCAATTTGAAATAACCTTCGACTTAATACAGTCGATGATATTAGGAAACATGCCTCTGGAATACCAGGAACTAAACGAAATCGTTAGTTCTAAACATTACTACATTGTCAAGCAAAAAAGCGGGTCCTATTTCATTGAGAATTATTTCGACAGGGAGTTGATGAAACTACAAAAGGTGGAAGTATCAGAAGCTTCAAAAAAAAAGAACCGAATGGTTTTGGAATTTGACAATCACCAGCAGGTCGAGTCATTTTCAATTCCATTCCACAGTTTGATCAGTTTGGACTATGAACAGGGAGATGAGTTAAAAAGCACCGAGATAAACATAAAACACGGACGTGCTGAACTAGCTTCAGCATTGCGCTTTCCATTCGCAATACCCAGCCGATATGTACGGAAGTAAATTTCTTGTCATACTGATAATCGGGATGATATTTTTCTTGCATCCCGTGCAGGGTCAGAAGGATCGGAAACAATTGGAGAGGGAAAAGCAAGAAAATCTTGCCAAGATCAAAGAAGCCGAAAAAATACTAAAGGAAACTTCTGGTCGAAAAAGGAACAGCCTTGGCCAACTGAAGGCGCTTAATCAGCAAATTCGCAGCCAGGAATCTCTAATCAGGACCTATAAAGGCAACATCCGTCTGCTTAATAGCGATATCAAGGAAAGCCAGAGCATGGTATTATCTTTAGAAAAAGACCTGAATAACCTAAAAGATGAATATGCCAACATGATATATCAGGCAAATAAAGCGCAGAACAATTATGGGAGTTTGTCGTTCTTGTTTTCTGCTACTTCTTTCAGTCAATTGGTGATGAGAGCTAAATACCTGCAGCAATACACTAAGTCCAGGCAGGACCAGGTCAAAGAGATACAAATAGTCCAGGTCGAATTAAAAGAACAACTTGCGGTTATAAACGATAGGAAAAATCAACAACAAAAATTGTTGGCACAACAAGAGTTACAAAACCAAGGCCTGATAACCGCTAAAAAGCAACAAGATAATTTAGTTAAACAGTTATCCCTGAAAGAAAAAGACCTTAAAAAGGATGTAAAAAAGCGTAAACAAGTTATTGGTAGATTGGACCGAATGATCGCCGAAGTGATAAGACTGGAGATGGAAAAGAGTAAGAATGCCAGTGGCGATTTTGAACTTACTCCCGATGGTATCAAATTATCTACTAATTTTCAGGGGAACCAAAAACGACTGTCATGGCCAGTTGCCAAAGGTTTTGTCTCAAGCAAATTTGGTCTGCAATCTCACCCTGTACTGAAAGGTGTTAAAATTGAAAACCCTGGGGTGGATATACAAACCCAAAAAAACGAAATAGTGAGAGCTGTGTTTGAAGGAGAAGTCTCTAAGATAGCTTCAATTCCAGGTATGAATGGAATCGTAATCATCATTCAACACGGAGAGTACCGTACTGTTTATGCGAATCTGCGCAAATCTTTAGTCAAAATGGGCGATCGAGTTAAAGCCAAAGACCCTATAGGAGAGGTGTTTACGGATACAGATGGTGTCTCAGAGGTGCAATTCCAGGTATGGAAAAACTTCAATAAACTTGATCCCTTAGCCTGGCTACAACCAAAATAGTGATTCAAACTAGTTTTCTCTAAATCACAGGGTTGTAAGATAAATTATAAAATAGTAGCAAGCCTGATTTGCGTACAGCCTATTATTACATATCTTTACTAATTAGTAACAAAATATAATCACCTAATAAACTACTGCTATGCAAACCTTATTAGCATTTTCACTGGGAGGACCTGAGATCTTCGTAGTTATCTTTGCCATTTTGTTACTTTTTGGAGCCAAAAAAATTCCTGAACTTGCCCGCGGACTGGGTAAGGGTATCCGGGAATTCAAGGATGCTACCAAAGAGATCAAAGATGAAATTGATGAAGGTGCCAAAACAATTAGTGAGGACAAAAAGTAAAAGTATTGGATTCATTTACCTCACTGAGGGAAATTCAAGAAAGCATAAAGTCTGGAGCTACCACCTGTAGCCAGGTGGTAAAAACATGCCTGAAAAATATTGACCAAGATTCCAGTCTGAACGTATTCCTTGAAGTTTACCGCGAGGAAGTCCAAAAAAACAGCTCTACAAATTGATCAAAAAATATCTGCAGGAACTTCGGGACGTTTAGCTGGCCTGGTAGTAGGTTTGAAAGATATGCTATGCTACCGGGATCATGCTTTACATGCCGGAAGCAAAATATTGGAGGGATTCGAATCACAATTCACCGCCACTGCGGTGCAACGCTTGTTGGATGAAGATGCCATTATAATTGGTAGGCAAAATTGTGACGAGTTCGGTATGGGGTCATCAAATGAAAACTCTGCTTATGGCCCCGTCCACAATTGCATTGACCCTAAAAGAGTACCGGGAGGTTCCTCAGGTGGATCTGCGGTAGCAGTTCAATGTGGCATGTGTCATGCCTCATTAGCATCCGACACGGGGGGCTCCGTACGCCAGCCAGCAGCTTTTACTGGAATAGTGGGAATAAAACCCACCTATTCCAGGATCTCGCGATACGGTCTTGTCGCCTATGCTTCCTCATTTGATTCGATTGGAATCCTGACTAAAAATGTGGAGGACAGTGCACTGATTCTGGAAGTTATTGCCGGACCTGACCAATATGATAGTACGGTTTCTAACACCCCCGTTCCAGCTTACTCTTCTTTAGATTCCCATGGACCCGCCAGAATCGGATTTATCAAAGAATCTCTGGCAAATGAAGGGGTACAAACGGATGTCAAGGAACAGACACTATTACAACTGGATCTTCTAAAGAAGCTGGGGCATCATGTAGAAGCGGTAGATTTCCCTTTAATGGACTATGTCTTGCCCACATATTACTTGCTAACTACCGCAGAGGCCAGCTCCAATTTGTCACGATATGACGGAGTGAAATATGGCTATCGCTCCTCTAAAGAGGAGTCACTGGATACATTTTATAAGAGTACCCGAAGTGAGGGATTTGGCAAAGAGGTTCAGAAACGAATAATGCTGGGAACCTTTGTGCTTAGTGCCAGCTACTACGATGCTTACTACACCAAGGCACAAAAAGTCAGAAAACTTATAAGGGACAAGACCCGGGAATTATTCGATAAGTTCGATTATATTGTCATGCCAACAGCGCCGACCACAGCTTTTGAATTAGGTAGCTATTCAGATAATCCCTTGGAAATGTACTGGTCAGATCTGTTTACCGTTCAGGCCTCGGTGTCCGGAAATCCTGCTATTTCTATTCCCAATGGAAAAGACAAAGATGGACTGCCAATAGGATTTCAAATTATTGCTGCTGATTTCAATGAACAGGGACTGTACGCACTTTCAAAAGATTTGCTAAAGGGGCGGGAAAACTAATTATTAAAAAATGAATGTCAACAGACATATCGTACTCCTAATTACTCTGGCATTTTCTGTCTCAACTGCCAACGGATATGTTGCATCGGATACCTCGAAAAATATACTTCCTGAAATTCATTATGAATATGTGCCTGATCTCTCATTTAATGAAGTTGCGGATCGAATAAGCTGTTTAGAATCCGATATGCCACTTTCATATAATAAAGTAGTCAAGTCGTTTATTGACTACTTTACCGTGAGAGACAGGGAATACAGCAAATTGATGATACAAAGAGTCAACTTGTATTTTCCCATATTTGAATATTACCTTGAAAAGTACGGTCTCCCCGACGAATTAAAATATTTGTCAATAATAGAGTCCGGACTTAACCCAATAGCGCGGTCCAGGGTGGGAGCTGCAGGACTATGGCAATTTATGCCATCGACAGGCAGATTGTTTAAATTGTACCAGGACTACTATATAGACGAACGCCTGGATCCTTATAAATCTACAGAAGCCGCGTGCATTTATTTAAAGAGTCTGCATAATCGGTTTAAAGATTGGGAACTAGTACTTGCTTCCTACAATGCAGGGCCTGGGAAGGTACGTCGAGCTATCCGTAGATCCGGGTACAAAAAGAAATTCTGGGAAATTTACGATTACCTACCACGAGAAACACGGTCCTACCTGCCTCAATTCGTGGCAATGATCTACTTGCTGAATCATCAAAAAGACCACAATCTGAAAGTTGATTACGTATTTTATCCGATTAAAAGCGACACCATACATGTAAGTAACTATGTTGATCTTAAAACATTCGCCGAACAGATCGATGTCTGTTTAGAAGATATTAAGACTTTAAATCCAGCGCTTCGAAGAGGAGCTGTACCGCCACATGCCAAGGATTATGCGTTAAGAATCCCAATAGATAAAATGCCATATTTGCAAGCCCACCGAAAAGAAATTCTTGATTCCTCTTCAGTTAAAGGAAAAGAGGTTCTGGCCAAACTTGCTGCTACCCAACCTGGAAGTACCTATGGGCGTCAAAACGTACGGCACAGAGTTCGGTCTGGAGAGGTATTAGGCACTATTGCTGAACGATATAGGGTTCGGGTATCAGATCTAAGAAAATGGAACCGCATCAGAGGAAATCTAATACGATCCGGCCAAATACTTAATGTTTGGATCAAGCCCGGTCAACAACAAACGGTAGCTAGTACTAGGACAACCACGCCTCAGGACATTCCCACTTCTAAAATACATTTAGTTCAACCTGGTGACACGCTATGGGAGATCTCACTTAAGTATAAGGGTCTCACTATAGAAAGAATCAAACAACTAAATAACCTGCAAAATAATCGGATTAAACCAGGTCAAACCCTTATTATTGGGTAAGGGAGCAATTGAGCAATTGAACAATTGAATAATTGAGCGATTCTCGGTCAATTTATTACCCTTTATGAGGATCGATGCAGATCTAAAATGTTACCTTTGAATTAGTGATTAATACCAAATATTCAAAATTCTTTAGTGGCCCATTAATTCATTGAATGATTTGATTAGATGAATCTATTGTTCCACTGCTCCCGATGTTCTATTGTTCTACTGTTCTATTGTTCTATTGTTCTACTGTTCTACTGTTCTACTGTTCTACTGTTCCCATGTTCTCTATAGACGTTTCTCCAGAATGAAAACAAAAGACCTTATTGCGGTTGTCCTCATAAGTCTGCTATTTATCAGATGCTCTTCAATCCTTGACGACAAGTCTTTTCTGCCGCTAGCAACTGGGGCGTCAGGAGAGATCATTTTGGTAATGGATTCCACTAAATGGGCCGGAGCGCTTGGAGATGAAGTTAAAAAAACTTTCAAGGCTCCTTTCCCTGGATTGATTCAAGATGAACCGGTTTTCAATCTGGTATATGTGGATCCAGACAAATTCAATAGTGTACTCAGAAATTCCAAGAATCTGGTTTTTGTTAATACCCTGGAAGGAAACAGCCGGGGCGACCTTATTTTGCGAAACTACTTTACCCAGGAGTCACAAGAGAAAATCAAGGCAGACTCCAATATATATATGTCAAAACAAAATGATTTGTTTGCCCGGGGACAAGCGGTAATGCATTTATTCCAGCGCAACAGTGATATGTTGATTGATCATATCGCCGCCAACCGGGACAAAATACAGCGCTATTTTGTCGATGTAGAAAAGGTGCGTTTCCGTAAGGCCTTGTATAAAGCCCCACGGGAAAAGGGAATTGAGAATCAACTACTTCGGAATCATCAGTGTTTTCTTCAAATACCTTATGGCTATGAGATTGGCATAGAATCGGATCACAGCATCTGGATTAGATTGATGGACAACAAAGTGGATAAGAACCTGTTTATTGCCTACAAGGACTATACCGAGCAACGGGCCTTTAATCGACAGAACATTATCGCATTTAGAAACAAAGCATGGAAAAAGTTTCTACTGGGAAAAGACAGCCTGTCATATATGGTCACCGAACCTTTGGTACCAATAGATTCTGTCAGTTTGAAAGTCAGAAATAAATTCACAGTTAAAGTTCGGGGTGCCTGGAAGTTGAGAAACAACTCCATGGGAGGCCCATTCTTAGGCTACATATTTGTAGACGAAACCTTAGGAAGGTTATATTATGTAGAAGGATTTGTTTATTCTCCAGGCAAGAAAAAAAGAAATACGCTAAGGGAACTAGAGACCATCCTGGAGACTTTTGAAACTCAATCTGAACATTCGTCTTAGACATAATCTCATACTGCCCTAGTATATCAATTTATGACAGATTGAAGCTTCTATTATTAGGATTAATCACCATTAAAAACTTAAATTGACCCCTTTCAACAAGCCCGATAATTATGAGCATAAAGATTAGAAAAAAAGATGCATTAGACTACCACGAGCAAGGTCAGCCGGGGAAAATCGAAGTAGTTCCAACAAAAATGTTGAGTACTCAATTAGATCTTGCCTTGGCTTATTCACCAGGAGTTGCTGAACCTTGCCTGGAAATTGCTGATCACCCTGAGGATGTGTACCGGTACACTTCAAAAGGTAATCTTGTGGGAGTCATCACCAACGGGACGGCAGTATTGGGGCTGGGCAATATCGGGGCCAGTGCTTCCAAGCCTGTAATGGAAGGTAAAGGGGTGCTATTTAAAAAATTTGCAGGAATCGATGTTTTTGATATTGAAATTGACGAAGAAGATCCAGAACAGTTCATTAAGATCGTTAAATCACTTGAGCCTACATTTGGTGGAATTAATCTGGAAGACATCAAAGCGCCAGAAAGTTTCCAGATTGAAGAGGAACTAAAGAAACAAATGAAGATTCCTATCATGCACGATGATCAGCATGGTACCGCTATTATATCTTCGGCGGCACTTCTTAGTGCACTTGATCTGGTGGATAAAAAGATTGAAGAATTGCAGATCGTGGTAAACGGCGCGGGTGCCTCTGCCATCGCTTGTACCAAATTATACATACTCCTGGGGGCCAAGAAAGAGAATATTGTCATGCTTGATAGTAAAGGGGTGATCCATAAGGACCGTCCCAACCTGGATTCGATAAAAGCCGCCTTTGCCACTGACAGGGATATAGCCACATTGGAAGAAGCGATAGTAGGGGCCGATATGTTTTTAGGACTATCAAAGGGAAATGTATTGAGCGGAGAAGCGATCAAAGCGATGTCTGCAAATCCTATTGTCTTTGCTTTGGCTAACCCTAATCCGGAAATCCCTTATGAGGAGGCCTTGGCTGCCCGTAAAGATATAATAATGGCAACAGGAAGGTCTGATCATCCGAATCAGGTAAATAATGTGCTGGGCTTTCCTTATATATTTAGAGGTGCCCTGGATGTTCGGGCCACCGCCATTAATGAAGAAATGAAAATGGCAGCTATAATCGCGCTAACAGAGCTGGCAAAAGAACCGGTGCCAGACTTGGTAAGTAAAGCTTATGGCAAGAAATCAATGGCCTTTGGCAGAGATTATTTAATACCAAAACCCCTTGATCCCAGACTCATTACCGCTATTTCTCCTGCGGTGGCCAAAGCTGCAATAGACAGCGGTGTCAGTCGATCTAAAATCACTGACTGGGACCTGTACCATGAAGATCTCCAAAAACGCATCGGTATCCAACATGAATTGGCCAGTCGTATGATAAGCAGGGCAAAGAAAGATCCCAGAAAGGTAGTTTTCGCTGAAGCAGACAACTACAAGATCCTAAAAGCCGCTGAGATCATCATGGAAGAAGGAATTGCCAAGCCCATACTACTTGGTAACAGAGAGCATATCAAGGAATTGACAGAAATCTACAGTCTGGAATTAGGTGACTGTCAAATCATTGATACTGCTGAAGAAGAGAAAAAAACCGAGGCCTATGGTAAAGTGCTGTACGAGAAAAGAAAACGCAAAGGACTGACTTTTTATGAGGGTAAAAAGCTTATGCGTGAAAGAAATTACTTTGGAGCCATGATGGTCGAACAGGGGGAAGCTGATGCGTTTATTTCAGGGCTTACCAAGGACTATCCTAAAACCATTATCCCAGCCCTACAGGTAATTGGCACTAAGCCTGAAGTTCATAAGGTTGCTGGCATGTACATCATCGTAAACAAGAAAGACTCTTATTTCTTTGCTGACACCACAGTTAATGTAAATCCCACCGCCGAAGATTTGGTAGACATAATAGGACTGACCGCAAATGCGGTAAAATTCTTTAATATTGAACCCAGAATGGCGGTACTTTCCTATTCTAATTTTGGATCCAGTAAGGGAGCGGTACCAGCAAAAGCTGCGCGTGCTACCGCTTTAGCTAAAGAGAAGTTTCCCGATCTGATCATTGATGGAGACATTCAAGCCAACGTGGCCCTGAACATTGAGATTCTGCAGTCTAACTATCCATTTTGTGAAATTGCTGAAAAAGGAGCCAATACTTTAATCTTTCCCGATCTGAGCTCTGGTAATATTGCTTATAAATTACTTATGGAAATAGGGGGCTCCGAAGCCATAGGCCCAATTCTTATGGGGATGAATAAACCTGTTCATGTTTTGCAGCTGGGCAGTTCAGTTAGGGAGATTGTAAATATGGTAGCCATCGCTGTGGTAGAGGCCCAAATTAACAACACCAGGGTCACGGCTTAAACTCAAATTGTATTACCTTTGGAAGCAACGAATAACAGGTAATGTTTGCATATATTGAAGGTTCCCTGGTGGTTTGTGAGCCGGCCTTTGTGGTGATCGATATTGGGGGTATAGGGTATGAATTAAAAATAACACTTGGCACCTACTCGGTTATTAAAAGTATGAGTAAGGTCAAGCTATTTACCTATTCGCACATAAAGGAAGATGCCTATACGCTTTATGGGTTTGTTGACCAATCGGAAAAAAACCTGTTTATGGCTCTGATTTCTATTTCGGGTGTGGGGCCAGCCACCGGGGTCATGATCTTGTCTTCTTTATCCCCGGAAGAAATTCAAAAAGCAATTTTGACTGAGAATGTATCAGTAATTCAGAGTGTTAAAGGTATAGGGGCCAAGACCGCACAACGGATCATTTTAGAGCTTAAGGACAAACTGACAAGAGAAAATCTGGTAGTTCAAACTGGACAAAATTACCTTGTTTCGCACAATAGCCTTCAAGAAGAAGCGTTATCCGCCTTAGTCACCCTAGGAATTAACAAAAACGTGGCAGAGAGAGCCATTATTAACAATCTGAAAAATGCCGAAGAGGATTTAACTGTGGAAGAGCTAATTAAGCGGGTTCTTAAATCATCCTAAAAGCATTGCAGTTCCATACCTACAAGTATATCTTAATAGGGGTCCTAGCGCTTCTATTGGTAAATGGCGCATTTCAAAAATCACAGGGCGCCAGCAATTCCTTGCTATTCCAACAGGTCGCTGATACCATTCCCAGCAGCTATCAACGCAGTCGTCAACCAACCTATGATCCTCGTGACCGTCTGGGCGATCCTTTTTCCGACAAGGTTGAACAGTCATCGCTAATTAAAAAGGACCCTTTTGGCTTAAGTCTGGAGGTGGAGGTGGACACAGCATTGAACTACAGTATATATGAACGCATGAACGGGCTGGATTTCCGGCCTCCCACTATTATGACTTTTGAGGAATATTCACGTCTGGTCGAGCGCAATATGATCCGTGACTATTGGAAGACCAAGTCTGCGGAATTGGACGGTGAAAGTGCCATTAGTGGTAAACGGTTGATACCCAAAATTCCTATCAGCCCGGTTTTTGATCGAATATTTGGTGGTAGCTTTGTTGATATTCAACCCAATGGTTCGGTGACACTTGATTTTGGGTTTAGGTCAGAAAGGATCTATAATCCATCAATTCCTATTCGGCGCCAAAAACAAGGCACTTTCGATTTTGATCAACGGATTGGTATGAATGTAATTGGTAAGATCGGCGAGAAACTAAGAATAACTGCCAATTTCGACAATAACACTTCCTTTGATTTCCAGAATGATCTTAGGGTTGAATACACTGGATTCGAAGAAGACATCATCAAAAAAATCGAAATTGGCAATGTCAGTATGGGCATTAGTAATAGTTTAATCAGAGGTTCTCAGAATCTATTTGGTGTCAAAACGGAGCTTCAGTTTGGTAAACTGTTTGTAACTGGGGTATTCTCTACGCAAAGAGGAAGTTCTGATGCCATTACTATTGAAGGAGGATCCCAGGCTAGAGAATTTGAGATGTCCTCTGCGGAGTACGATGAAAACCGGCATTTCTTCCTGGGACATTATTTCAGAGACCACTACAATCCCTGGTTGACCTCGCTGCCACAAATTATTTCCAGGGTAAATATCACCCGGGTTGAAGTTTATGTATTAAATAGAAATAATGATACCGAAACGCTTCGGAACTTTGCCGCCTATATGGACCTTGGTGAAGGTGAGGTTATCGAAAGAACTGATATTTTTACCAGCAATGACCCCAATTCCCCCAATAGCAACGATGCCAATGATCTTTTTGATGTTTTGTCCGACCCGGTATTCAGAGATGTAAATAAGGTTAGTGATGAATTGATTGCAGTTGGTCTGAACAAATCTTCAGACTTTGAGGTGATCAGAGGAGCACGTAAACTCAACGAACGGGAATACACCATAAACAAGCAACTGGGTTACATCAACCTTTTTAGAAAACTGCAAAATGACGAAGTATTGGCCGTTGCCTATGAATACAATATCAATGGAAAGAATTTCACGGTAGGAGAATTAAATGACGATTATGCCAATCGGCCTGAAGACGAGGTAATATTCTTAAAACTCCTGAGGCCAGGCAAAATCAATACCTCCGCCAATACCTGGGATTTGATGATGAAGAATATTTATAGCCTTAACGCCAATCAGGTAGCCCAGGAAGGATTTCAATTACGAATCATCTATAGGGATGACATAACCGGTCAAGACAACCCTAGTTTACACGAGGGGATAAATACCAAGAATATTCCACTGGTAGAGTTATTCGGTCTTGATCAATTGAATTCCAACCTCGACCCGCAACCGGATGGGAATTTTGACTTTGTCGAGGACCTTACTATTAATACGGAAGTAGGAAACATTATTTTTCCAGTGCTGGAACCTTTTGGCGATGACCTTGATGAACTCTTCGCTGACAACGAGCAAGATCTTAAGGACCGCTTCGTGTTTGATGAACTGTATTCGGGCACCAAGAACGATGCACAACAGAATGTACTACAGAACAAATTTTTCATTAAAGGACAACTGCAAGCTGGATCTTCCAATGAAATCGTATTACCAGGGATCAATATTGCAGAAAATTCGGTAACCGTTACTGCCGGAAACACCATACTTACTGAAGGGGTTCACTATCGGGTTGACTACAATTTAGGTAAGGTGATTCTTATCGATGAAGGAGTTTTAATATCTGGTAAACAGATCAAAATAGAGTATGAGAAAGCAGATCTTTTCAACTTTCAAAGCCGGAGCTTAATGGGAACACGCCTAGATTATCGTTTCAGTGATGATATAAATTTTGGTGGTACTCTTTTATATCTCAATGAACGTCCCTTAATCTCCAGGATAAGTGTAGGAAGCGAACCAGTACGTAACGTCAAGTGGGGGCTTGATTTTAACTATAGAAAAGAATCCCGTTTATTAACAGAATTGGTGGATGCTATACCACTTATCAGTACCAAAGAACCTTCCAATATAGTTTTCAATGCCGAATTCGCACAGCTACTGCCAGGAACTTCTAACCGCAATGGAGGGGACGACTTGGCCTATCTGGATGATTTTGAGGCAACGGTTACCCCATTTAATCTTGGAAACGTGATCAGCTGGAAGATGGCTAGTACACCGGTCACTGATGACGGTAGATTTGGCATGCCAAGCGGCAACAACCTTAATTCCGGTTATAAGCGGGGCAAGGTTGCTTGGTATATTGTCGACAATGTATTTTATCGCAGCAATGACAGCAACACACCTGAAAATATAGATATCGAGAATCACTATTCCAGGTCGGTTATTCCCCAGGAGATTTTTACGGAACAGGACCGACGACAAGTAAATATCAACCTCCCTATTTTTGATATAGCTTACTTTCCTACCGAACGCGGACCTTATAACTATAGCCCTGACATTCTCGACAACGGTAGACTACCCGTTCCTGAACAGAATTGGGGTGGATTGACCCGGGCAATTACCTCTGACGTTGATTTTGATAAAACCAATATTGAATTTATAGAATTTTGGTTAATGGATCCCTTCATTGAAGGACTTAATGGAAGAGTGTTGGTGGGTAATAATCCTGTAAACAATACAGATTTAAGTGGAAAGTTAACCATTAACCTGGGAAGTGTTTCAGAGGATGTGATTCCTGATGACAATCACGGGTTCGAAAATGGAATGCCTGCCGATGGAATAATCACAGGAGGGAATACCCATACCAGTGTCTGGGGTCGTACTACCACCCAGCAGTTCCTCACCAATACATTCGACAACAGTACCAGTTCCAGAGAAAATCAAGATATCGGATTGGACGGAGTCAACAGTGAAACGGAACTAAATGACACACTGTACCAGATATTTAAACAAAGAGTGGCTTTGTTACCTCCATCAATAAGGCAAGAAATAGAGAAAGATATCTCTGCCGACGATTTTACTTATTTTTTAAATACTGACAAGGATGCTGAGAACCAACAAATCGTTGAGCGTTATCAGGATTTTAATTTAATGGAAAACAACTCCCCGGTAGCAACCGATGCCAGTCAATCATTTATCCCTTCAGGAAGTAACTTCCCGGAAAATGAAGACCTGAACATTGATAATACTATTAGTGACCTGGAAGAGTACTATGAATACAATATTGACCTGAACTCATCTGCTTTAGTAGTTGGCAATCAAAATATTCAGGACAAAGTAACCAACGTGGTCAACGGAGATGAAGTATCCTGGTACTTGTTTCGTATACCAGTAAGGCAACCGGACCGACGTCAGGGTAGTATTGAAGGGTTTAAATCCATCCGATATATGAGAATGTACATGACTGGATTTACCACGCCAGTTGTACTGCGTTTGGCGGATTTCCATTTAGTCGGCAGCCAATGGCGACGATTTAATGAGAACCTGGAAGAAACAGGATTTTTTTGAAGACAGAGATGACCAGAATCCAAAATTTAATATCTCAGTGGTTAGTGTAGAAAAGAATCCAGGGTACGTAGTTCCACCAGGATTTGAGCGGGACCGGGATAATACTTCAACCCTGGAAAGGCGCCTAAATGAACAGTCAATTGAACTGTGTGTAGAAGATCTCCCCGACCGTGATGCACGGGCGGTATTTAAAAATGTGGACTTCGATCTGATTAGCTACGGGCGTATCAAAATGTTCCTGCATGCTGAAAGTGAAGATACCCAAGACGATGAACTCACTGCTTTCTTGCGTATAGGTACGGATTTTACCCATAACTACTACGAGATACAAATCCCCTTGAAGATGACCCCGGATGGAAGCACTGATCAGAGGGAGATATGGCCTTTGGAAAATGAGATCGACCTGGACATTAATGCGTTATACCAATTGAAAAGCTTGAGAAACCGCCTGAATGCAGAGATCAATCTTCCGTTTCCACAGGATGGGCCACAAATTGTAGGACGCCACGGCATTAGGGTATTGGGAAATCCGGATATGTCCACCGTCTTTGCCATGATGATTGGCATACGAAATCCGGAAAGCCTGGATGGCGCCCCAAAATCAGTTTGTATTTGGGCCAATGAACTGCGTGTAAGTGATTTTGACCAAACAGCAGGGTGGGCAGCCAATGCAAATTTGAATATGAAACTAGCCGATCTCGGAAATTTGACGGCTTCCGTAAGGCATTCTACCTTTGGGTTTGGGGGCATCCAGGACCGCATTTCTGAAAGGACCCGTGAGGAAACAACAGAATTTGATATTTCTACTAATTTGAATCTTGAAAAATTCTTTCCTGAAAAATTCGGCCTGCATATTCCTATGTTTGCCAGTTACCAGAAATCTATAATCACTCCTAGATTTGATCCCAGAGATCCGGATATAACTCTTGAAAACTCTCTGGCTTCCATTACCGACGAGGTTGAACGTGAACGTGCCCGAAGAATTGCTCAGGACCAGACCACTCGAAGAAGTCTTAATTTTACCAATGTCCGAAAAGTAAAAACCAACCAGGATTCAAAATCCAAAGTATATGATATAGAGAATTTCTCCTTAACCTACGCGTATAGCGATATTCTACGGCATAGTTATCAAATGGAAACCTACCAATACAAATCATATAGAGGTGCCCTATCTTATAATTTCAGCCCAAAGGAATGGAATATTTCACCTCTTAAGGATTCTGAGTCTTTTAGTTCTCCTTATTTACAGATGATCAAAGACATTAATTTTTCACCAGTGCCCAACAATTTTTCTTTCAGGGCAGATATTGACCGTCGGTTTGTTAAGACCCAGTTGTGGGGAGTGGATGAGAATAATAATCTTACTACTAATGGTATCAATCCAAATTTTGAAAAGAGTTTCACTTTTAATCGTATCTATAATCTCCGATGGAATCTGTCACGTAATCTATCTCTCGACTATTCAGCCAGGGCTTTGGCCATTATAGACGAGCCTGAAGGTGAACTTGATACTAGTGAGAAACGACAACAAGTAAGAACCAATTTATTTGATTTTGGACGGTTGAAGAATTTTGATCAGACCATAGCCCTCAACTACCGGCTTCCATTGGATAAAATCCCTTTCACCGACTGGATCAATGCAGACTTTGGTTATCATATCAACTATACCTGGACGTCTGGGGCCTTTAATCCCATCAGCGAAGTGAGTCAAAAGGACACATTAGGTAATGTTATTCAGAATAACCGCGACCGTAACCTTACCAGCCGGGTAGATCTTGTTAAGCTTTATAATAAAATTACTTTTCTTAAAGATCTAAATAATCCAACTCGTGGGCGCACTCGTCCCAATCCCAACGATACCACAGTGCAGGAGAAGAAAAATAGCCTGGTGAAAACAGCCTTGCGACTTATAATGTCCTTGAGGTCGGTTAACGCAACCTTTAGTGAGCGTGAGGGTACAATTCTCGCCGGGTATTTGCCTGATGCCCACTTGTTTGGCATGGATAAAGGGTTCAATGCCCCCGGATGGGCTTTTGTGCTTGGTAGTCAGAGCCTGTCTATCAAGGATAAAGTAATTGAAAATGGATGGATGGCACCCAGCCCTTTTCTGACCCAACCTTTTGGGCAATCTAGGACCGTTGACTTTAACCTTACCGGACGTGTGGAACCATTACCTGATCTCCGCATAGATATAAGCATGCGAAAGCTAGAAACTGCCATCTATAATGAGATATTTAGGTACGATGATGACCGTGAAATAATTTCTACTTTTAACCCAACCAGAAGAGGAAGCTATAGTATTTCATATTTTACTTTGAAAACCGCATTTACCGGAAGCCGGTCGGATAATTCCAGTCCAGTATTTGAGGATTTTGAAAACAACATCAGTATCGTACAACAACGACTAGAGTCAGAAAATGTCAACCCCGGTGGTAGCTACGGACCACGATCGCAAGATGTGCTTATCCCTGCGTTTATTGCGGCTTATAGTGGAAAGGACGCCAATTCTATTAACCTGTCGCCCTTTCCTAAAACACCGCTGCCCAATTGGCGCCTGGATTATGCTGGATTGAGCAAGATTCCAAAATGGTCGGAGATATTCTCCTCTATAAATTTGACCCATAGCTATACCTCAACTTACGATGTCATTAGCTTTACCACTTCTGGACAATACCTCGATCCTGACCTGATCACCTTGAACAATGACATTGAAGACTATCCACTGGCTTCGGAATTCAATGATAACGGAGCATGGGTACCCCTCTATGTGATCAACCAAGTAGCCATAACGGAACGATTCGCCCCTCTGATAGGTATAAATTTGCGGACTAAAAGCAGACTTGATTTTCGAATTGAGTATAGAAAGGAGCGCAACCTTGCTTTGCAACTTTCCAATGCTCAGGTGACTGAACTTAACAGGAAGGATTTTGTTTTGGACGTTGGTTATCGCAAACAAGGATTCAAGATTCCCTGGAAAATTGGAGGAAAAACCGTCACCCTTGAAAATGATCTAACTTTTAGATTAGCCCTTAGTCTTGGCGAAAGCGAAATCGTCCAGCGTAAAATAGAAGAATCTAATACCATAACCAGTGGAAATCTTAACTTTCAGCTAAGTCCAACCATAAGTTATGTGGTGAACGACCGGCTTAATGTTCAAGTTTATTTTGAAAGAAATATTAATGAACCAAAAGTAACCAATTCATTTAAGCGTGCTACTACCAGATTTGGCACCCAGATTAGCTTTAGTTTGGCTCAATAAATTTTTGCATTTACAAAAAGAATGTATTTTTGAAAAAAAATTCATGAACATTCCCGAAAATCTACAATATACACAGGATCACGAATGGGTTTTGATCGACGATGATGGCAAGTCTGCTTTGGTTGGAATTACAGAATTTGCACAACAAGAACTTGGTGATATCGTCTATATCGAAATTGAAACGCAAGGTGATGTAATCGCCCGTGGGGAAATGTTTGGAACAGTTGAAGCGGTAAAAACGGTATCGGATTTGTTCATGCCACTAAGCGGCACGGTTTCAGAGGTAAACCAGGAGCTAGAACAAACCCCAGAAGCTGTTAATAAGGATCCTTATGGGAAAGGCTGGATGATTCGAATCGAACTAAATGATGAAGATCGATCTGGACTTATAAGTAAGGCAGAATATTCTGCTTTAATAGGCGCTTGAAGCATGATAAGAGTCAAAAGTTATTGGCCCGCAGCCCTGTGGGCCTTTGTTATTTTTGTCCTAACCATTCTCCCCTCACACAAAATTCCTAATCCTCCTGATTGGGATATATCCATTGACAAGCTGGTTCACTTTGGTTTGTTTATGATACTTAGTCTGCTGCTGCTCTTTAGACAACATGCTAAGGCTGGACTATTGCACCGGCAACAACTGTTCTGGATGACAATTTTATTGGTTATTTACGGATTACTGTTAGAAATGAGCCAAATATTAGTCCCAACAAGGAATTTTAGTTGGTTGGATCTTATCGCGGATGCATTGGGTGCAATAGCCGGGAATTTTATCTACCTGGGTATTGTTAAACTAACAAAAGATTTGCCCGATAGGTAATTTCTTTTGTATATTTGAAATAGTGGGTACTCCGCCGTTATAAATAAAACATTTGATTATGGAACTCAAAAAAAATCCCGATTCGGATCTCTTTAGAAAATCCAGTTTTTATATGAGTATTGGATTGATGATCAGTCTGTTATTGACCGTAATGGCTTTTGAATGGAAGTCCTATGATGACAATTCATTATTTAATCTGGGTGTACTGGATGCTGATTTTGAAGAGTTACAGGATATTCCTATTACCGAACAGCCTCCTCCTCCTCCTCCTCAGGTGACACCTCCGGAAATTATTGAAGTTCCAGATGAAGAAGAAATCGAAGAAGAAATCGAAGTAAATCTTGACGTCGAGGTTACCGAAGAAACTGTAATAGAAGATGTTGTTTTTGAAGAAGCGCCCGAAGAAGAAGCTGCCGATGAGATCTTTCAATTTGTTGAAGATCAGCCCGCTCCTATAGGTGGTATGAAGGCTTTTTACGCATATGTTGGGAAAAATATGAAATACCCAGCACAGGCCAGAAGGATGGGAATTGAGGGGAAAGTGTATGTTACATTTGTAGTGGGAAAAGACGGAGCACTTACTGACGTAAAAGTATTGAAAGGCATTGGTGCTGGATGTGACCAGGAAGCGATCCGAGTATTAAGTGCGGCACCAAAGTGGAAACCAGGTAAGCAACGTGGCCGACCTGTTAGAGTTAGGATGCAACTGCCTATCATCTTCAAACTGAACTAACAGAAATACACTGCACAAATATATTAACCCTGCCGTTGGCGGGGTTTTTTTATAAGATATTTTGCAGCTGCTCTTTGATCTTTTCCAGTTCATCTTTCATACCTACTACCAGTTTTTGAATTCCCGCGTCATTGGCTTTGGATCCGATAGTATTGATCTCTCGGCCTATTTCCTGACTTAGAAAAGAAAGCTTTTTACCCTGTGATTCACTTTCGCTCAAAATTTCCAGGAAATATTCGAGATGTGTTTTTAATCTTACTTTTTCTTCGCTAATGTCGAGTTTTTCAATGTAGTACACCATTTCTTGTTCGAACCTGTTTTGGTCGAACTTCTCGTTGCCCTCGATCTCCTCCATATGCTTTTGTATACGCATTTTGATTGATTCAGTACGGGCTGGATCTACCTTATCAACTTTTGAAAGATAGGTCTCAATTTTGTCAATATAAACCACTAGCTTATTTTTCAGAGTCGCACCTTCAGCAGCTCGAAACTCTTCGCACTTATTGATCGCCTCCAGAATTATGTCCTTGATCCGATTCCAATGGTCTTGCAACTTGTCCTTTGGCTCTTCGCTGCGCACTACTTCGGGAAATTCCATAACCATTTTTAATAACCCATCTGAAGGTGCATCTATATCCGCTGCAATCTTTTTTAACTGGTGATAATAAGACTTCAACAACTTTTTATTGAATGTAATCCTGGCTACTTCTGAGTCCCGGCGTTCATAGTTAATAATTACTGCAATCTTTCCTCTTTCTAATTTTTCAGCGGCCATTTTTTTTACCTCAATTTCCTTATCAAAAAATGTCTTTGGAATTTTGATTAATGTATCCAGGTACTTTGAGTTCAATGATTTCACTTCTACTACAATACTAAGTGAGTCATTTTCCAGCTGGGCCGAACCATAGCCCGTCATAGATTTGATCATAGACTAATTAAAGGTTTAGTTGACTTAAAAATCGTATCCCAAAGTCAGGTAAAATTTGGGAGATCCCACCTCAAAGTCCTCTATGGGCCAGGCCACATCAAACTTAAGATAATAACCAAGCAGTATTGTCCTGATACCAGTTCCGTAACTAGCCAACCAGGCGCTACCAAAGTTGTTGATCTTGGCTTTGAAATTACCCGCTTCAATTATTTCTGTATTCAAGCTGTTTTCGTCGGCTAGAGGGCTGTTGCCGGTCCAGGCTGAACCAAAGTCATAGAAACCAATCAGCAGCAGATTTCGGAAAAAGTTCGAAGCGATAGGACCGCTATTGAAAAATTTAACTACTGGAAATCTAACCTCTGCATTGAACAACAGGGCGTTATTTCCACTAAATTTATTGTAGTCGAATCCTCGCATATTGGTCACATACTCAACAAAAAGTATATTACTATTATCTTCATCCACCGGATCAAACAAGGGGTCACCTTCGTTATTCCGGTTATCAGTATTGTTGAACAACCAGTTACTCATCCCACCCAATAAGAAATCCTTGGGGTCATTACCAAAAGAGCGAGCATAAAACAAACGACCGGCAAATATTAATTCTTTATGAATTTTATGATAATGTCTGGCATCGATCTTAAAGGTATTGAAGTTCAGCTTGCCATTACCTATGCCCTCGTAGTGTTCGAAAAAGACCTTGAGTCTGGTTCCATCAAAGTTCAACCCGTTTACCACGGTATTGTCATAAACGTATTCCAGTCTACCACCCAGGTAATCACGTTTGGTATCAGCAGCTTCTGGGAGGCCTGGAGTTCCGGGAGGGAAACTCAATTTTGTGGGATCAAGATCATAAGATCTGGTGCCAGTATAGAAAGGGGTTACACGGATTCTGCTCCGAATGTTTATAGGATAGCTGACTCCAACTTCAAGCCTGTTCATGATATACTTCATATCGTAGTCTGCTAACGGGTCATTTATGGGCCTGAACAGTGTACGGCGGCTAAACCCGCCATGGTAGTCCAAACGGTCCCTTAAATAATGATATTCGCCGTAGTAGCTGCCACTCCTCAGATCTGTGGTTGCTAATACACCACCGTAAAACTTATGGTTCTCCAATAAATCATTTACTGTGATATCAGCCTGAATCCCAAATCCAATTAGGGGGTCAATCACCCAGGAAAACACAATATTGTCGAAACCAACGCGGGGTTCGTAGTCATATGGACCATTTATTTCACTCTCCCTGGCCAAACTACGGAAATTTTGCAATATTGAACTGGGCTCTTCTTCCTCCTGTATAACCTCCTCTAAAACATCTGTATCAAATATGTAGTTGTCGGTATCAATTGCACCAGTGGCCTCGTCTTCCTCTACCATTGAGGTACTGTCCATAGGTTGGACTAGTTCAAGTGTTAGGGTATCTTGTGGTTCCTGGTCATTCTCCTGCCGTTCCAGTTCGCGTAGTTTCCTATCCCTGATCCGTCCAGAAATAAACAGGGCCTGCTGAACTTCTTGTCGCCTGGTTAGGGGAGTGAAATTGTTCTGTTCCAGATTGAAATTCTTCTGATAATAAATCTGATCTTCCCCGGCATTGGTCAAAACGTAAACAAATGATCCCTTTTTAAAATTGATGTGGTAGTGCTGGATACTCTTTGAAAATTTTGAAATTTGAGTGTAAATCTTAGTATCTAATTTATATTTGTAAAGATTGTAAATGCCTTTTTGATCACTTATGTAGTAAATCAAATTACCATCCAGAGGCATTGGTTGAATATCGCGACTTAGTGTATTGGTTACCCGAGTAAGAATCTGACTTGCAGAATCCAGATTGAGTATGAAAAGATTAAAATTAGTTTCAACTTCCTGAAGCTTGAGCGTCTCCCTTCTCAAGGTATCATTGGTTCGATTAGAAGAAAAAACTACATTATGGGTACCTGGAATGAATCTGGGATTTAAATCATCATAAGAATCATTGGTGATCCTTCTCATGGAATTTTTACTCAATGAAAGCAAAAATAGATCGTTCTGACCCTTACTATCACCACTTACTATGGCGGTTTTACCATTTTCATGAAACTCAAAATCTTTTACTTGAGTGATTTTGTTCAACGATCTTTTTTGAGACCTGCCTGAGCCGACATCATATAGGATTAATTGATAGTCACCTTTTTCAACATTTATGATGCCTAAGGTATTATTGTCTTTCCAGGACAGTAAAGGAATTTCTTCGTCCACTTCCTGATTAATTACTTTATAACCCCCTTTTACCACTGATTCTTCTCGTCCGGAAGTCAGGTCCCTAATCCGTACCTCATGTTTTCCATTGAAATTAGTAGAGTAGGCCAGAATACTTCCATTTGGACTAAGTTTCACTTGATGATAAATCAGCCCCTTTTTGTTCTCTCCAAGTACTGAAAATTCTTCACTGGGGGACTGGTAACCGGCATTCACCTGGTCGGACATGTTAATATAATAGGCCTTCCACTCATCGATAAAACGATCATATGTTACCCCCAACGTATAGATTATACTGTTTTGCTCACTGCGATTGATCCGGGTCAGGTTCAGGATATTGGAAATATTGTTGAGCCCATAATTCTCAGCTATGTAATTCCATATGGACTGTCCTACAACCGCTGCTTCTTTGCCACCCAGTTTTCCTAATTTCCTAAATTTCCTGGTTTTGAAGTAGTCACGCATGTAATCGTCCATCTCCACTGACCATCCATTGGTTATGAATAGTGCTCCGCCCTCAATTACCCAATCGGGCAGATTAAACAGGTATGAGCTTTGAAACATCTCTGTCAGACTACCCCCATACATCATATCCCGGATCAGTAGCTTGGAAACCTGGTAGATTAGTTCTTGCTTGAAATCCACCGCGTTTCCTGGATAGGCAACTTCCACCTGGGGCTTCACAAAATCTGTTTGGCCACTGGATGTAAAATTTTTGTTGTTAATGCCAATATTGCTTTGCTGCAGGTCCGAAACCGAATTGTAAACAAAAACTATCGCTTTGGAGTATAGAGCATACCCTAAAACATCCTGGGTGATGCGGTCGTATTCACTTTCTAGGAATTCAGCGGCTCTTTTGGCATTTTGCTTTCCCCCCTTATAATAATATACATCAAAATTATCCGCACTGTAATACTGCCAGTTAAAATTCTTGTATTGCACCCGGTTCTTGCCGTAACCATCCATAGGTTTTTGCCCTTTGGAATCTTCAGAAAAGCAGACGAAAACCACTACCAGCACAGAGCAGAATATATGTCTGAGCGCCATAAATTGGATTAATTTTTGTTGTAATATAAAGAAAAATAGCGACTAATGGTCACATCCCTATTTAAAGGTTTTCCCCTTTCCAGAAATTCAAAAAACTCCTGAGCAAAGTAAGGAGCTAATGAAATACCCTTGGTTCCTAAACCATTAAAAACCCCTAAAGGTTCGTATTGGGGGTGTAAACCAATAAACGGTCTTCTATCCCTAGACGCAGGTCTTACCCCAACGGTTTGCCCAATAACCCGGTATGGTAAAGTAATTAATTTTTCCAGTTTTTGGAGAAGCTGAGTCCTTGCTTTATCAGTCACCTTCCAGCTATGGTCGTGGTTGTCAAAGGTTGATCCTACTTTGCAGTGATTGCTGCTTACAGGCAATACAAACACCCCTCGGTTTATAATATAAGGCAGTGGCTCCTGGAACACTACATCCAATAGTTCACCTTTCACTGGTTCCAGGGGCAACCAGGCAAAGAATCGATTGTTGCTCAAAGAAGGCCCTTCGCAGAAAATGATTTTCCTGGCAGAATGACCATGATATCGCACACCTTTATCGGATAATTCAAGATCTTGATACTTAAACCGTTCAGATCGAAACGCGTTACTGAGTTTAAGGAAATTGCTTACTCCCCCTATCAGGGCATTAGTGTCAACATATCCGGTCATTTTTAGCAACATCCCCCCCAAAGGATTAATTACCTGAGGCAATGCCTCTTGCGGATTCACAATGCGCTCGATGAATAGACTATAACCCTCTTCAAACAAACGGGCACCCCATTCATTTTGCTCCGCCAAAGAAAGAAAAGGCCGGTACATCGGAATATCATATAAAAGTCGAATACCTAATTCTGTCTCCAGTACTTTATAATATTCCAATAGATAGGGGAAAAGCTGTTTAGCCATCCACGTCTTGACTAATTTTCTGCCAGTAAATGGATTGTAAATACCCGCTGCAACCGTGCTGGACTTTGGAAGGACCGGATCATCGAATACCAAGACCTTGAGGCCTTGTTTGATTAAATTGTATGATAAAATAGATCCTGCAAGACCCTGGCCAACTATGAAGTAATCCCATACCATACACCAAATTAAAGTATGTGTTGAGGATATTTGCCAATTATTACTCAAATTTGTGCCAATCACTCCCCATATATGTTAAAGATAGAATCCTTTATTTTTAGTCCATTTCAGGAAAATACCTATGTGGCATTTGATGAAACAGGAGAAGGTGTGATCCTGGACCCCGGATGCTACCAACAACAGGAGCAACTTGCCCTTTCTGAATTTATCAGCAAAAATAACCTCCGGATCACCCTGGCAATCAACACTCATTGTCATATTGATCATGTACTGGGGAACCAGTTTGTTAAGAACAAGTATAAGATACCGCTGGCAATCCCGGAAGGAGAAAAGGAAGTACATGCAGCGGTAAAGGCATATGCTCCAAATTACGGGTTTCCAAATTATCAGGAAGCGGTTGTTGATCAATACATAAAGATGCAGGACACAATTGAGTTTGGGAATACCCGGTTTGAAGTATTGTTGGTTCCGGGCCATTCCCCGGGACACTTAGCATTTTATCATGCCGACTCAAAAATTTGCTTGGGAGGAGACGTACTTTTTCAAGGCAGTATTGGACGTACTGATCTTCCTGGAGGAGATTATCAAACGCTGATCACAAGTATACATGAAAAGATATTTTCGCTACCCGACGAAACAATTGTGTATTCAGGACACGGACCGCCCACAACGGTGGGCCAAGAAAAAAAAACTAATCCATTTTGTGCAATTGTTTAAATGGTCAAATTCAAGCCTTTGCGTTTCCTACCCAATCTCATTACACTAGCTGGTTTGTTTTGTGGCTGCCTGGGAGTAGTCTGGGCACTGGACTTTCAAATCCAATGGGCCGTATACATGATTTGGACCTGCGCGATTTTGGATCTTCTCGATGGCTTGATAGCCAGAGGCCTGGGTGTTTCATCGGTCCTGGGGAAGCAATTGGATTCACTTTCCGATCTGATTTCATTCGGACTGCTGCCAGCTACCATCATCTACTCCCTTAGTTCAGGGTATTTAAATGATCCATGGCCTTATGCGTCATTTGTTTTGCCCATGTTTTCAGCGCTGCGATTAGCTAGATTTAACCTGGACCCTGAGCAGAATATTGACTTTAAAGGCTTGCCCACACCTGCAAATGCACTACTTATTAGCAGTTTTCCAGCACTGATCAACCAAATCAATGAGAATTTACGTCTTGAGTTAGAAAATCCGGGTATTTGGCTTTTGATCATCGGAATATTGTCCTACCTATTGGTATCAAAGATCCGACTGTTTGGCTTCAAATTCCAAAACCCGAATTGGGCCGATAATAAATACCGATATTTGTTTATTGCCATATCGTTGATCATTTGGCTGGTAATGGGAATATTGGCAATTCCGGTCATTATGTTGCTGTATTTGTTGATGTCTGCAATGTGGCGATATAGTAGGCGTTGATACTATTTGATACTCTTGTTAGTAGTGTTCAGGAAAATGGGATTAGTTAATGCCTTAAAATATTATCGTTTACTAATGATCTGCTGTCTTGGTCTTCCGGTTTACGGACAGAGCTCTTCAGTATTGTCGTCGGGTCAGTGGGTTAAATTGGGAGTCACTTCAAAAGGTATCTATAAAATAGATTTTGAAACCTTTCAAGATGCCGGATTCGATCCTGCATCAGCTGTGGCAGATAATATTCAACTTTTCGGGCAAAGTATGGGTATGCTGCCTCAAAGTAACCAGGTGGCCAGACCCGCAGATCTTCAAGAAAATGCCCTGTACAGCGTTGGGTTAGAGGATGGCTCATTTGATGCAACAGATTATATTTTGTTCTTTTCAGAGGGCCCAAATTTGGAGTATATCAATAATAAAGGGCATCTGGTCTATCAAAAGAATCTTTATGCCGACACCGCTTATTATTTTCTTACCGTGGGTACTCGGGCTGGTAAAAGAATGGACACCATTGCCAGTAGGGGCGATAACTATCCTGTTATTAATAGCTATATTGACTATGCGTATCATGAGTTAGATCTTAAGAACATACTAAGCTCAGGCCGGGAATGGTATGGTGAGTTAATGGTGTCATCAGGTCCACTTCGGGTCAACTTTCCCAATATACATCCGTTGACTCCAGGGTCTATGATTACCGTCATATCATCGGTATTGAATCAAAGCCAGGACAGGGCCAGCTTTAACTTTTCGCTAAACGGCTCAAATATCGGAGCAATTGAAGCATCCGGAGTTGGGTCAGGCACTTACGATGACAAAGGGGTGGCGGTATTTGATACCCTTATTATAGGTCAGAGTGAAATTGATCATCAAAACGCATTTGATTTTGAGATCACCTACAATGCCACGGGCAACGGCCTTTTTAATAATCTGCTGGTATCCTATGAAAGCCCGTTGGTTCAGCATGATCCGTCTACTGTCTTTCGGTCTCCAGCCAGTCTAAATAATGCGATTAGTACCTTCAATGTAAATAATGCAGACGTAGAAACGATTATTTGGGATATTACCGATCCACAAAACTCGGTCATTCAAGAATATACCCTGGTAGGAGACCAGGGCATCTTTGGAGCTCAGACGCAGGTTTTAAGAGAGTATGTAGTGTTTTCCGGAAATGATTTTTCTTTGCCTTTGGTTTCACAACCTGTAGCTAACCAGAATCTGCGGGGAATGGAGATTCCCAATCTGCTAATCGTGGCCCATCCGCTGTTTTTATCAGAAGCAGAAAGACTTGCGGCTTTTCGGGCCCAAAATGATCAACTAGAGGTACAAATAGTAACACCACAGGAGATCTACAATGAATTCAGCTCCGGCAGGCAGGATGTAACAGCTATAAGGGATTTGGTCAGATACCTCCATCAAAGGAGCCCTGATTTTAAATATTTGTTGCTTTTGGGTCGGTGTTCATTTGATTATAAAAACATTACCGAGGACAACACAAATTATGTCCCCACTTATCAATCCCGAAACTCTGTAGATCCCATATACAGCTACAACTCAGATGACTATTACGGCTTCCTGGATGAAGATGAAGGTAGCTGGTTTGAAGAACTATCAGGCACCGGCGGACATGTTCTGGATATCAGTGTAGGACGATTACCCGTTACCACCGTTCAAGAAGCTCAAGGGGTGATAGATAAGTTGATTCACTACTCTTCCAATACAGCCGCCTTGGGAAGTTGGCGTCAGGATATTTATTATGTGGCGGACGATGGAGATTTCAACCTTCACCAAAGAGACGCGGATCAATTAGCTACTATGGTAGATACGACCTATCAGGATTTTAATGTCAATAAAATCTATATGGACGCATTTCCACAGGAACAAACACCGAATGGAGAATCGGCCGACGCTGTAAACCAAGCCATTGAGGATGCTATAAAGAAAGGAGCATTGATCATCAATTACACCGGTCACGGTAGTGAATTCAGGTGGGCAAATGAAACAATACTCAATCACAATATGATCAATGGCTGGGAAAACTATGATCGATTGCCATTTTTCGTAACCGCAACTTGCGAATTTGGGCGGTATGATGACCCAAAACGAATCTCTGGAGCAGAAAAACTTATTACTAATCCAAAAGGGGGTGCTATTGGTCTGGTGACTACCACACGACCGGTGTTTGCCAGCAAAAATTTCATTTTAAACCGGGCATTCTATGAAGTCGTCTTTAACCTAACTAAAACTGGATATCCCACACTAGGAGATATCTTTAAATATACCAAGAATGACAGCCATACTATCGTTGCCAATCGCAACTTTGCTCTTCTGGGGGACCCCTCAATGAAACTATCTTATCCACGAAAAAACCTGAGGATCACAGAAATAACCGCCGATGAATCAACACCAGGTGATACTGTTCATGCCCTAAGTGCGGTTCGAATGAAGGGAGCTGTTACCAACTCAAAGGGTGAACTGGTATTAAATTATCACGGCATTGCGGAAGTAACAGTTTTTGACAAGGAAACAACCACAGAAACCTTAGGTAGCGAGGGAGGGCGGACTTTTTCCTTCAAGGAACGAAAAAGTGTTATTTTCAGGGGTCAGGCAAGTATCGAATCTGGTAAATTCGAAATTAATTTTATCGTGCCTAAAAATATTAACTACCAATCCGGAAAAGGCAAAATAAGTCTTTATGCCCTCAGTTTCAGTGGTCTAGAAGATGCCGGAGGTGCCACAAACTCATTTATTATTGGAGGAAGCAATAAAAATGCCCCTTTAGATAATACACCTCCCCAAATCACGTTATACATGGACGATACTTCGTTTATTGATGGAGGAACTACGGGTAAGAGCACTGTACTTTTGGCGAAAATTACTGACGAAAGTGGAATAAATATCTCGAATACCGGATTTGGACAAGATATTTCATCGGTACTAAATTCAAAACAGGAGATTATTCTTAACGACTTTTTTAAGGCTGATGTAGATACTTACCAAAGTGGTTGGGTACGTTATCCCATCGATAATCTGGAAGAAGGGAAACAAACCATAACTCTGAAGGCTTGGGATATTTATAATAATTCAAGTGATACCAGTCTGGAGTTTTATGTGTTTGACGGGGACAGGCTAACGTTAGGCAAAGTGCTGAACTATCCTAACCCGTTTACTGAATCCACTACTTTTCTTATTGACCACAATCAACCAGGAGCCGAATTGGAGGTAGAGATACGGATATTTGACAGACAGGGTAAGCTTGTCCACAAAATATTGACCAATTACGAAAATAGTCCGTCTACTATAGATGACACAACCTGGAATGGTACAAATAATCATGGAATACAGATAAATAGCGGTATTTATCTGTACCAGGTTATGGTGAAATCATTGACTAGCGGTGACAAATATATCGAAAATAAAAAAATGATATTAATAAAATGATTAAATTTGCGTTCCTGAAATGTATTGGGATGAATAAAAACATCATATTTGGTATATTCCTGGGTTTGATACAATTGGGCTCGATACAACATAGTTTGGGCCAGTTTGTTGGACAGGACACCACTCGTAGAGTGATTACCACTGCAGTTGGCTTTTTGTCAATTACCCCAGATGCCAGAGTTGCAGGTATGGGAGAGGCCGGTGCGGCGATCAGTCCTGATGCCAATTCTATCTATTGGAATGCCGCTAAACTGGCATTTGTTGAAAATCAAATTGGTTTTTCCCTAAATTATACACCCTGGCTAGGCAAGATCGTAAACGATATGTCACTTTCTTATCTTTCAGGATATTACAAATTGTCCGATGATCAGGCAGTGGCAATGGAATTGCGGTACTTTGATTTGGGAGACATCGATCTTTTCAATGACATAGGTGCTCCTACAGGCAGTGTAAGACCTAGAGAATGGGCCATAGGAGGAACATATTCCCGAAAATTGAGCGAGAAACTGGGTGTTGGAGTTAGTTTACGGTTTATTCACAGTAATATTAGCCAAAACATAGCTTCATTAGGAAGTGACGCAAAGCCAGGCACCACCGTAGCTGGAGACATAGCGGTGTACTACAAGACAGACCTGCGAATGGGAGCCAGTACTTCTAATATTGCATTTGCAGGTTCTATCTCTAATATTGGAGGCAAAATTACCTACCTGAATGAGGGAACCAAAGATTTTATACCTACGAATTTGCGCTTAGGTACGGCATGGACAGCCAATTTTGATGCATATAATACCATTACCCTGTCACTGGATTTCAATAAGTTAATGGTCCCAACTCCTCCGATTTATGAAACGGATGAAAATGGAGACATAGTATACGATCCAAACGGGAATCCAATCATTCTAAGAGGCAAAGATCCAGACCGTGGAGTAATTTCAGGGATGTTCGGATCCTTCTTTGATGCACCTGATGGATTTAAAGAAGAAGTGCAGGAAGTCATGATTGCTTTTGGTGCAGAGTACTGGTATAACCAACTATTCGCCGCTCGTGCAGGATATTTCTATGAGCACATGAATAAGGGCAACAGAAAATATTTTACCGTAGGTTTAGGATTCCGATACCAGGTCTTTGGAATAGATTTTGCGTATTTAATTCCTACTGAGCAGGAACACCCGCTTGCTGAAACCTTGAGATTCAGTTTATTATTCAACTTTGACAACTAGCTGAAGTTAAGCATACTTTAGCCAAACTAAATCTGGCCGCCCCATACTTCTTTAAAAATTACTTGCGAAACTATGGCTAAGCACATCCCTAACCAGCATTTTTATGCTGGATAGAACCATTACCCCGGTAATACAACCTATTGACCAACTAATATTACAACAAGCAGAAGAAGTACGTTTGGACAACGGAATCCGGTTGTTTTTTCTAAAAGCGGGACAACAACCCGTGATGCGTCTGGAGATCATATTCAATGCAGGAAAATGGTTCGAAAACAAACCCGGTCTCAGTTATTTTACCGGGAAAATGCTCACAGAAGGCACTAAAAAGAAAACAGCCCAAGAGATTTCTAGTTTTTTTGATGAGTTAGGAGCTTTTGTAGAAGTGAGCCCGGGGTTTGACAGGATTACGTTGACCATACATCTACTAACCAGGCACTTCGCGACCTTGTTACCAATAATTGCTGAGCTAATAAGCCAACCTGCGTTTAGGGAAACTGAACTTAACAATGTAAAAAGGCTAAAACAGCAGCAATTGTTGGTGGATCTTCAAAAAACCAGTTTTGTTGCTGCACAAAATTTCATTGCAAACATTTTTGGGAAGGAACACCCTTATGGAAAACTGTTGGACATTAAAAACATAGAAAGTACTGAGGTTGAAACGGTAAAAAGGTTTTTTAAAGAACATTTGAAAGGGAATTTCGAGATTGTAGTGTCTGGAAAGATCGAAGAACAAGATCTTAAAAGAATCAATGAGTTTTTGGGACAAGAGCCAAAACTGTTGAGAGAATTCCCGCAGACACCCCAATACAACTATGAACCATCAAATTTGTTGTTAGAAAAAGAAGATAGCCTCCAATCCGCTGTGCGTATGGGTATGGCATTTATCAACCGTAATCACCCAGATTACAATGAAATGTTGGTGGTAAATGAGATTCTGGGAGGATATTTCGGGTCCCGGTTAATGCGTAATATCAGGGAAGATAAGGGATACACCTACGGTATAGGATCTGGTTTCAACTGTTTAGAACACGGCAGCTGGTGGGTTATCAGTACAGAGGTAAAAAAGGAGTTCAGGGACCAAACGGTAGATGAGATTATTAGAGAGATTAAAATCCTGCAAAATGAACCTGTTCCACTTGAAGAGCTTGAAACGGTAAAAAACTATATGTTAGGAACTTTCATTTCAGAAGCGGATACTCCTTTTGCTTTGGCCGACAAATTTAAAACCATTCATTATAGCGGGCTGGACTATGACTATTATCAAAAGTATTTCCAGGCAATACGCGATATTGATAGTAAAAGAATACAGGAGCTCGCTCAAAAATACCTGGTTCTGGAAAATTTAAGTAAGGTAGTGGTGGGTTGAATTAAATCTTGACGATAGACTTGTGGTCCACAGGTACTGTGAAAACCAAGCCAGACACTTTGATTCGGATCACTCCTTTGTAATGTACATCAAATTCTCCCTTCATTATATAGCTGATTAGACCACTCAATAGATTATCATACACATCCTGAGGGGCAAAGCTGACATTAAGGGGTACTTCAAACTCTGATTTTGCCAGGATCTTAACTTCACCAACTTGTTTTACTTTACCTACTGCCTGGTTATTCACTTGTACTAAAACATCGATTTCTTTTACAGTAATGGAATATCCATTAGGATTAAACAGAACCGCGGAACCCGTCAGGATTACTTCTTCTTTAGTATAATCCTGCACTTTAAGGTCCTTAATCCGGATCAACTTTGGTTGTTCCGGTTTAGAACAAGCTGCAGCCACCAGGATAACTGACATTAGGAAGCAACTTTGCAGGGCTCTAAATCTCATTTTTTAAGCTTTGATAATAATCGGGACAGATGTTAGCATTAATTTGTGAAAAAACCAACGCAATCCATGTACAATTGTGAGGGACGCGTGGGAGCAGTAGATTAATAGAACATTTGAACATTTGAACATTTGAACATTTGGCCGAAAAACATTCAATCTTATCCTCCTTCTGTCAGGGACGAGAGACGAAGGACCAGAGACGGAGGATGAGGGACGAAAGTGTTAGGGTGCCACCACCGAGCACCGATTAACGAATAGCGATTTTCGAAGTGTTGCCCTGCGGGTTCAACGTTCGGCATTCGGCATTCGACATTCGGGGTTCAAATGCTCCCTCTATTGCTCTATTGCTCGAATGTTCTATTGTTCGAATATTCTATTGCTCTATTGTTCTATTGTTCTTTCTATTCCACTGTTCCCAAAAAAAGAGGGCCCCACCTCTGGCAGAACCCTCTTTTAATAAAAACTGGCGATGACCTACTCTCCCACCGGTGAAGGCAGTACCATCGGCGCTGCCGGGCTTAACTGCTCTGTTCGGAATGGGAAGAGGTGGACCCCGGCGCCATAATCACCATATAATCTTCTGCCACGCCTTTGGCGTGACCAATTTCTTTGACATGGAAGTAATCGGGTAGTAATAAGCACAAGGTAAACCGCAGCCAGAAAGTGTACGGGTAATTAGTATTGCTCGGCTTTGCCATCTCTGGCTTTACACCTGCAACCTATCTACGTCATCGTCTCTGACGACCCTTATAAAGAAGCCTCATCTTGAGGTGAGTTTCGCGCTTAGATGCTTTCAGCGCTTATCTCTGCCCAACTTAGCTACCCGGCGGTGCAGTTGGCACCACAACCGGTACACCAGAGGTTGGTCCATCCCGGTCCTCTCGTACTAAGGACAGACCCTCGCAAGCTTCTTGCGCCCACAACAGATAGGGACCGAACTGTCTCACGACGTTCTGAACCCAGCTCGCGTGCCACTTTAATGGGCGAACAGCCCAACCCTTGGGACCTTCTCCAGCCCCAGGATGTGACGAGCCGACATCGAGGTGCCAAACCTCCCCGTCGATATGAGCTCTTGGGGGAGATCAGCCTGTTATCCCCAGAGTACCTTTTATCCTTTGAGCGACGGCCCTTCCATGCGGTACCGCCGGATCACTATATCCTAGTTTCCTACCTGATCGACTTGTCAGTCTCACAGTCAAGCACCCTTATGCTATTGCACTCTACGAACGATTACCAACCGTCCTGAGGGTACCTTTGAAAGCCTCCGTTACGCTTTTGGAGGCGACCACCCCAGTCAAACTACCCACCAAACAATGTCTCCCGATCTATCGGGATTAGGCATCACATAAATAAAGGGTGGTATTTCACGGGTGACTCCACCAAATCTAGCGACTCAGCTTCATAGTCTCCCACCTATCCTACACATCATGTACACAATGTCAATGTTAAGCTATAGTAAAGGTTCATGGGGTCTTTCCGTCCCGTTGCGGGTAAGCGGCATCTTCACCGCTACTACAATTTCACCGAGCTCGTGGCTGAGACAGTATCCAGATCGTTGCACCATTCGTGCAGGTCGGAACTTACCCGACAAGGAATTTCGCTACCTTAGGACCGTTATAGTTACGGCCGCCGTTTACTGGGGCTTCAGTTCAATGCTTCTCAACCCGAAAGTTGATAACATCCCCCCTTAACCTTCCAGCACCGGGCAGGTGTCAGGCCTTATACTTCATCTTTCGATTTCGCAAAGCCATGTGTTTTTGCTAAACAGTCGCCTGGATCTTTTCACTGCGGCCTTCCTCGCCTTCCCGAAGGTTGGCGGGGCTAGGCGCCCCTTCTCCCGAAGTTACAGGGCCATTTTGCCTAGTTCCTTAGCCACGACTCACTCGAGCACCTTAGGATTCTCTCCCCGACTACCTGTGTCGGTTTACGGTACGGGTACCTTATCAATTAACGCTAGCGGGTTTTCTTGGAAGTCTGATTAACCGCATTATCCACGCTGCCGAAGCATTGTGGTACTATCAGGCTCAGCATTGTCTGCGGATTTGCCTACAAACAATATACCTACCCCCTTCAACGTACTATTCCGTCAGTACGCAGCGGGTTCACTCCTCCGTCGCCACTTCACTCGATAAGGTAGTATCGGAATATTAACCGATTGTCCATCGACTTCCCCTTGCGGGTACGCCTTAGGTCCCGACTAACCCCCGGCTGATTAGCATTGCCGGGGAAACCTTAGTCTTTTGGTGTGAGGGTTTCTCACCCTCATTATCGTTACTTATGCCTACATTTGCTTTTCTAATCACTCCATGGCGCCTTACAGTACCACTTCGCTGTCATTAGAATGCTCCCCTACCCCATCAGGGCGGTGTAAACACCGCCTCGATAGCCTTAGCTTCGGTAATATGCTTGATGCCCGATTATCATCGACGCCCTGTCGCTCGACCAGTGAGCTGTTACGCACTCTTTAAATGAATGGCTGCTTCCAAGCCAACATCCTGGCTGTCTGGGCAACTGGACCACCTTAGTTCAACTTAGCATATATTTTGGGACCTTAGCTGTAGGTCTGGGTTCTTTCCCTCTCGGACTAGGACCTTAGCACCCTAGCCCTCACTGCAGATATATTCTAGTAGCATTCGGAGTTCATCAGGAGTTGGTAGGATTTGACTCCCCCTAGTCCTATTGGTAGCTCTACCTCTACTAGAAAATTATCCACGCTGCTCCTAAAAGCATTTCGGGGAGTACGAGCTATTTCTCAGTTTGATTGGCCTTTCACCCCTACCCACACCTCATCCAAATACTTTTCAACGTATACTGGTTCGGTCCTCCATGGCGTGTTACCGCAACTTCAACCTGGACATGGGTAGATCACTGAGTTTCGCGTCTACCCCCTCTGACTTCAGCGCCCTATTCAGACTCGCTTTCGCTCCGGCTGCTCACCTCAAGTGATTAACCTTGCCAAAGAGGATAACTCGTAGGCTCATTATGCAAAAGGCACGCCGTCATCCCAATTACTCGGGACTCCGACCGCTTGTAAGCGTATGGTTTCAGGTTCTATTTCACCCCCTTATTCAGGGTACTTTTCACCTTTCCCTCACGGTACTGGTTCACTATCGGTCTCTCAGGAGTATTTAGCCTTACCGGATGGTGCCGGCGGGTTCAATCGGGATTTCTCCGGTCCCGACCTACTCAGGATACTGCCTCGCTCTAATACCTTGCCAATACGGGACTCTCACCCTCTGCGGTCCATTTTCCCACATGATTCTTGTTGAGTATTAGTTTGATTATGCAGTCCTACAACCCCACATTAGCCGTAACTAATATGGTTTGGGCTCTTCCGCGTTCGCTCGCCACTACTTGCGGAATCACTATTGTTTTCTCTTCCTCCGGGTACTTAGATGTTTCAGTTCTCCGGGTTCGCTCCTCCGATTGCTCGGTGGTGACTGGCCTTCAGCCAGACGGGTTGCCCCATTCGGATACCCACGGATCTATTCGTATGT